>Ga0302288_1000068_pt1 | contig 90581 bp, 65 predicted proteins | sample III_Fen_N1_1_FD_194549 | JGI IMG/M metagenome (GOLD analysis project Ga0302288, IMG submission 194549) | Peat permafrost microbial communities from Stordalen Mire near Abisko, Sweden - III_Fen_N1_1 | ecosystem: Environmental > Terrestrial > Soil > Wetlands > Permafrost | place: Sweden: Abisko... | reverse complement strand
CTGTTGTAATTTCTGAGCTACGATTGTTTCTACAGTTGCTGTTACCCCATATATATACCATCGGTTGACTTTATGGTGTATTTATTAAATAATCAGACGATTACAGATATTAGCTTGACGGCTATGCTCTTCGGGGGCTATCGTTTGAGAGACGCGATTTATCGCGTCTCTACTGTTTTGCAAATTTTTGGACAATTGTTTGTTTATCGGTGCTTTGGATTTCTATATAATACAAACCGTTTGGTAATGCATCAATCGCAATAGAACCATCGGCAGAAATTTGTTGTGCTATAAGTTCTTTTCCTTCGATTGAGTAAATGCGTACAAGGCTTCCCATTGCTGCATTACAATGAAGTATGGTAGTTGCAGGATTTGGATAAACTGCATCAATATTGTTGATTGTAGCGACTGAAGTGGCTACAGAGTCTTGAGCGAAAAATACCTTTAATGCTGGCTGTCCTGCACTCGTAATGTTTATTGTTGCATTGCGAATAGTATTGCTCTTTAGGTTGGTTGCAGTAACAGTAATACTGTCGTTACCATTACCATCGGCTGGCGAAACAGTTAGCCACGATTGGTTGCTCGAAGCATGCCATGTTCCTTTTGCTTTTATAGCAAAGGTTTGCTTGCCCGATTGTGATAGCACCATAGTGTCTTTTACTGTTGATGGAAGATATAAAGCAGCTGTCCCTTCGAGTATGGTAAAGTTTTTCCATTGGTCAGCAGTTTTATATGCCGATTTTGAACCAGCAGGAACAAATAATACACAACTTGATGTTGGGACATTTTCAAAAACGATGGAACTCATTGAAGAACCTGATACCGGCACTGGATTCAATACTGTAATTTGTTGTAACGATGCACAGTCGCCAAATGCGTATGAACCCACATATTTGACCGAGGCAGGTATTGTTATAGAATCGATATTCGTACTAGAAAATGCTGACGAACCAATAGTATCTAAGGTATTGGGTAATACAATATGTTTAAGAGTTGACATTGAAAAAACATTACCACCAATTTTTGTAAGTGGTGATTTTATCGTAACATCGGTAAATGAACATTGCATAAATGCAGAATCACCTAAATAGGTCACATTGGGTAATAGTAGGCTACCAGTTAAGCCAGTACAGTTGGTGAAAGCAGCTATGCCCACATATGTTGTCGATTGAGGTATGGTTAATCCCGATAGACTGCTACAATAATAAAAGGCATCATTTTTTATGATACTTACTCCCAGTGGTATGGTTAATGAACCTTGCAATCCCATGCAATAAATAAAAGCACCTATTCCAATTGTTGTAACCGATGTTGGAATTGCAATTGTATCGGTTAACCCCATACAATAACTGAAGGCATAGTCGCCAATTGCGGTAGTTGACTTTGGATATTTTATAGATTTTATTTGGGATTTACCATTAAATGCATATGTAGGAATAGTATTAGCATCATAAACGTTCGAATTATCATCAAAAGTTCCTTTGGTTCCGGTATATGCAACAATTGTTACAGCACTGAGGTTAATGCTATCGAATGCACTACTGTCGCGCAAGAATCGAAAATCGCGGGCATCGATAGTTCCCGTTACTGTAATGTTTTTAACGGTTTTTTTTTCACTAACCGTTAATCCTTTCGATAAATTTCCTGCCGTAGCATTTATCGTTTTAGAAACTTGTGCCTGAAGCATCACTGTTAAGCCGAGGCTTACAAAGAATAGTATTGACTTTTTCATTTTGTTTATAATATTACTTTTTCATTTTTGTTGTATGTAACCCTTCCAGCGTTTTTAACGCTGGAAGGGTAGGATTCTTTATTTCACCACTTCGCTTACTGGATTACTCCATTCGCTTTGTCCGTCGATGGTTACATAGGCCGAGCGAAACCAATATTTCGTAATAGGAGTAAGACCAGTAACCAGATAACTGGTTTGGGTACTGATGCCCGAATGAGTCCACTCAATACCATCGGTACTATATTGCCATACCCACGATTTTGCACCTTGCACAGCTTTGTGTTTCAACAGAACTTCGCCCGAGTGCTCGCCATTCGAAGCTTCGAAATCGGGTTGAGCTGTATAAACCGGTTGACGTGATGTTTCGAAACCACTGCTCAGTATTATTGATTCATTGCCGTTGGCAATGCGTTCGACATACAGAGCTTGTTTGCGAATCAATTCTTCCAGCGCTTTTCGAGCCCCGTTCATTTCGGAAGTTTGTTGCTTGCCGCCACCTTGTGCAGCATTATACTTTGTTTCGAGCAAGGTTGCAGCAGTATTTATTGCTGCATACAACACATCGGGCGTTACAAACACGGTAGCATTTGCAGCCATTTTTATGGCACTGTTGCGTGCCAATTCAATTAATTCGAGCACCGAAAGGTGATTGTAGTTGATGATTACTTTAATTCTTCTCATAAAATGTTAATTAAATTGGTTAAAAACTAAAAAGGGAAAATTGTAAACTATTGGTTATATGAAAAATAATGGGTTGTTCATTTGTTTTGTTGTACCTCGGTATTGTTAATCGATTACTCAACCTGCGTTGGAGTGGGGTTGAGAAAGAATAGGGCTGTTTATTAGTCAGATAACTGTCGGTTGTCGACAAACATCTTTTGAATGAAAAGAAACATCTTTTGTACCAAATGATATATCTTTTAGTTGTCGACAAACATGATTTTGTTGTAAAGATGTTTGGTTTAGTTGTCGGCAAACATCTTTTGAATAAAAGGAAACATCTTTTGTACCAAATGATATATCTTTTGGTTGTGGACAAACATGTTTTTGTTGTAAAGATGTTTGGTTTAGTTGTCGGCAAACATCTTTTGAATAAAAAGAAACATCTTTTGTACCAAATGATATATCTTTTGGTTGTGGACAAACATGATTTAGTTGTAAAGATGTTTGTTTTTGTTGTCAACAAACATCTTTTGAATAAAAGGATACATCTATTGAACAGACCTATATGTTGTTGCTTCAATATCATGCAACAATTCCTGTAAAATATGGAAATAAAGAAAAGGGAGAAAAAGCTGTTGGTGGAAAAGGAAAAACTTTTACATATGTTTGTGTGTCTATTGCGACGTATACAAAGGGCTGTAGAGGTTGTATTGTCTGTTAAGCATAAAAGACGGTTACAGAACAAACAAGCACTGGAATGTATTGTCTTATATGAAAGTTTTTTATTTGAGTTTAAATAGCTGAATAGTATGTGTGTATTCACTTGTTGTTATTGTGTAATCATTGTTGTAAAAACCGACACAAATATATACAAGAAACTATTCAATGCAACTGTTTTGAAAACTAATTTTCGAGACGGTGATGAATATCACCAATGGTTAAATGATTCCTTCAGCCAACATTTTCCCTTGTTTTATTCTATCGGCCATACCAATGCCATCGCGAAGATTGCCACCAATGAGTAATCCGGGATATTCTTTTTGTAGTTCTTCGACCATTGCAAATCGATCGCCACTTTCAATACCATATTGCGGAATCGCTTTGGAGTGGCGTGAAATGTGAATCATATCGGGAGTAAAACTTTCGCATCTCATTATGTTGCAAAATTCTTTTGAAAGTAACGCTAACAATTCATCATCGCTCAGTTTTACGAGTTCGGGGTTAGAACTTCCGCCCATAAAAACATTGAATAATACACCACCATCGGGAGTTCGTTGTGAAAATAAGGTTGACATAAATAAAACACCAAGCAAATTGCTGTGTTCCTTTGATGGAATGAGACCACCAAATCCATCGGGAATAAAACCCTTCCATTGTTTAAATCCTACGGCGATTTCTGCAACGGGAGCATATTCTAAATTTGCTATTTTTTGAATGATATCTGTGGGCACAAATGTTAAGATCGTTGGTAAAACATAAGCCGGAACGGTTGTTATAATATGCTTTGTTTCATATTTTTTTGTTTCGCCATGTTGGGTGAAGGTTACAAAAAAGCCATGAGCATAGGGTTCAACGCTAATGTCGTTACAGCCAAGAATAAAGTGTTCGGTGCCTGTTTGTTCATACAGCGATGTAACTAAGTTTTTTAAGCCACCTTGCGCCGAAAATGTTTTACGCGATACCCGTTTTTGGACTTCCGTTTTCTTTTCTGAGAATTGTTTTTTGATGGAACCGCCAATTAAACTGCCATAGTTTTGTTCTATGGCATAGAGTTTTGGCAATGCATATTTCACAATCAGATTTTCGGGATTTCCCGAATAAACTCCTTTGATGAATGGGTCGATAGCGTAATCTAAAAAGCTTTGTCCCATGCGGCGTTTTACAAATTCGGCAAGTGTTTCGAGTGGATTATTTCCTCGTTTTCTGAAAGGTTCACCCAGAATTCTAAATTTATCTTTCGTTGTAAATAATGGCGTTTTTATTGCCGAAAGTAAACCCATTGGCAATGCCTGCCAACTGCCATTTTTAAGGATATATCGTTTTTTTGCAACATCGTTCGCTATTTCTATTTGGCAAGTATGGAGTGCATCAAAAAGTTCAACAACGGTTTCGTTTCCTACGACTCCCGTGTTTGGGCCTTCTTCGAAGGTAAAGCCATCTTGCGTAATGGTTTTAATAACACCACCAACCTGTGTCTCTTTCTCTAAAACAAGAAAATCGTTGCCTGCTTTTTTAAGATAAAATGCGCTGGTTAGTCCGGTAAGCCCAGTTCCAATAACAATTGTGTCTTTCTTCTCCATAGTTCTATATTCTTGATCACAAAGCTAGTCAAATAAAGAATAGGTTCAAAAAAACAGATTTGAAGAAGAAATAAATCTATTTTATTCCGTTCTTTGTGAATAAGTAGTGAGCATAATATATTGTCGCATTAAGCTACCTCCCGCTTCGACTCCGCTCAGCGTCCGGTCGTTGAGCGGAGTCGAAACGACAATAACAGAATACGACAATTTATAGTTCTCATTACGTATCATATTAGTACATTAGAAATGAAAAGGATTTTACTGTCAATCTATGCTTCTATATTGGTTTGTTCGTTGTTTGGTCAAACCGTTTCAAAATATATTATTGTCGATCAGTTTGGCTATTTGCCCGAAGCCGATAAGGTTGCAATTATTGCTGATCCGCAAGTTGGATTCAATGCCGACGATTCGTATTTCCCAGGGAAAGAATTAGAATTAATTAATGTATCTACAGATGTACCGGTTTATAAAGCAATTCCTGTTGTTTGGAATAAAGGACAGATTGATAAACAAGCCGGTGATAGAGGTTGGTGGTTCGATTTTTCATCAATTAAGGATACAGGTACCTATTACGTTTTAGATAGAGAAAAAAACATGAAATCGTATAATTTCAGAATTGCGAATAATGTGTATCTCGATGCCTTAAATGCAGCTTGTAAAATGTTCTATTACAATCGTTGCAATTCGCCAAAACAAGAGCCGTATGCCGATAAACGTTGGACGGACAAAGCCGACAATCTCGGGCCAAATCAAGATAGCCAGTGTCATGATATAAATGATAGAGAAAACCCTGCGAAAGTAAAAGATCTCAGTGGTGGTTGGTGGGATGCTGGCGATATGAATAAATATGTTACGTTTTTATATGATGTACTCAATCCAATGCTTTCGGCTTTCGATTACAATCCAGCAGCATTTAAAGATAATGTGAATATTCCAGAATCGGGAAATGGTATTCCTGATATTGTTGATGAAATGGTTGTTGAGCTCAATTGGATGGTAAAAATGCAAGAACCCGATGGTGGCGTTCATATAAAAATGGGCGAACTTGTGCCAACTCGTACTGTTCCTCCCAGTACATCAACGAATCCACGATTTTATGGACCAGTGTGTTCTTCTTCAACAATTGTATTATCGGGGATATTTGCCCATGCAGCACTCATTTTAGATCCGTTTCCAATGTATCATCCATTACGAGATGAACTAAGACGTCGTTCGGAATTGGCTTGGAAATGGTATTTGGCACATCCGAAATGCGATACTTGCGATAATCAAATAATCAGAGCTGGTGATGCTGATTTACCAATTATAAAACAAGAAAAAGCTGCGCTAGTTGCTGCTTTTTATCTTTTCAAACTAACAAGAAATCAGCTGTATCACAATTATTTTAAAATGAATATTCTTAAACACGAGATGTATTCGCAAGATAATAGTGATTTATATGCAACTACATTTCACACTGCACTTCTCGAATATGCCCATTTCCCAAAAGGAGATTCGGCTTTAGCATCTCAGATAATGATAGCTCAAAAAGCAAATACCGATAACATCAAAACCTTGTATGGCTGGAACGATACGCTGAGTCTTTATCGAGCCTACACTGCTGATGCATCGTATCATTGGGGAAGTGTAATGCCAATTGCAAGTACCGGAATCGTAAATGAATTGGTATCGTATTTTGGGGTTGATTATTCTCGGGATAAAGCTTTTTCGAAAAAGGCATTGGGAATCATCAATTTTTTTCACGGGGTAAATCCTTTGAACTTGATGTATTTGTCAAATATGTATGAAAAAGGTGGTGATAATTGTGTAAATCAGTTATATCACACATGGTTTGCCGATGGAAGTCAATGGGACGATTGCCGAACATCTGTTGGCCCTCCACCAGGATATTTGACGGGAGGTCCAAGTACGCAATATAGCATCAAAACAGTGTCGCCACCTTATGGACAACCAGCAATGAAAAGTTATAAAGATTGGAATGTTGGTTGGCCAGAAAATTCTTGGGAAATAACAGAACCTGCAATTTATTATCAAGCATTATATATTCGGTTATTGGCACCTTATGTACGTATAAAATAATGGAAATAGGATTAGTTTTAAAATCAACGGGAAGTTGGTATAAAGTAAAAAGTGAATCGGGGAAAATATACGATTGCCGATTAATTGGTAAAATGCGCGAAGATGGCATCAGAAGTACAAACCCAATTGCTGTAGGCGATAAAGTCGATTTTGAACTTGAAGCAGACACAACGGGGATCATTAAAAACATTCAGAATAGGAAAAATTACATTATTCGACGTTCGTCCAATTTATCAAAAGAATCGCACATTGTTGCAGCAAATATTGACAATGCCTTTTTGATGGTTACGCTTCGATCGCCTAAAACCCCAACACAGTTCATTGATAGGTTTTTAGTCTCGGCCGAAGCGTATCGAATTCCTGTGACAATTGTGTTTAATAAAATCGATTTATACACCGAATCGGATCTTGAAACATTGCGAGAATTAGAAATCCTCTATACTTCGATTGGCTATGATTGTATTCAAATTTCGGTTAAAGAAGCTATTAATTTACAGTTAATTAAAGATAAATTAATCGATCATGTTTCGTTATTCTCAGGGAATTCTGGTGTAGGAAAATCATCGTTGATAAATGCAATCGAACCTCATTTACACATAAAAACGGCAACGGTTTCGAAAAGTCATAACAAAGGAACGCATACTACTACTTTTGCCGAAATGCACGAATTGCCCAACGGCGGCTATATTGTTGATACACCAGGACTAAAAGGTTTTGGTTTACACAAGATGGAAGTTGAAGAAATAAGTCATTATTTCCCCGAAATGTTTAGTCTGCTGGGTAAATGTGAGTTTTACAATTGCACTCATATTCATGAGCCTGGTTGCGAGGTTATGAAAGCGGTGGAAGAGGGAAGAGTTCACCCCTCGCGATACGAGAATTATGTGGGAATGCTTGAAGATTGCAAAGAGGAAAAGTATCGGAGATAGGTTCTATCCTCCTGTCACTTCTTCAACAATATCTGTAAAGTTAACTCCCGAAAAATCGCCTGATGACATAAATAAGAGATTTTTATTGACCCATTCTATTGATTGAATCTCTTTCAATAATTCGGCTTGGTCGGTAAAAACTTTTAATTGTGCGTTTCCAAAAGCATTGAAAACTTGTTCTGCATCAACAATCTTTTTACCTTTAACTCTTGTGGAATTTGGGTTGTAGTAAACAAATTTAGTGTCGGCCAAATCCATTGTTCCATTATATTGTTCTATAAATCGTTCGTCCAAGCTACTTGATGAATGTAATTCCATACAAGCAACTAAATGTCGTTTTGGGAATTGTTGACGAACAGCTTTAATGGTTGCCGAAAGTTTCGATGGTGAATGAGCAAAATCGAGATATACATTTACCGAATCGTTTTTGCCTAACAATTGTAACCGTTTTGATGTTCCTTTGTAGGTTAACATTGCATTGTAAAACATCTGATCGGTAAGTCCGAGCATTCGACATATTTGAATCGCGCCTGCAATATTTTGCATATTGTGCTCGCCAAAAACGGTCATTGGGATTCGTCCAGAATCAACGATTAAGAAGTTTTTATCTTCAAATGTTTCGTATGGATGAGTGGTGTATGGAACTTTGTCTAAATCTTTGCTATGTTCCTCAACAAGACGTTTTACCATAATGTCATTTTCGCAATAAACGAGGCTTCCACCTGGCTCTATCGAATCGATAAAACGGCGGAACTGATCAATATAAATATAGAACGATGGATATACATTTGCATGATCCCAAGCTATACCGCTTATAAGTCCAATATGTGCTTTGTAGAATTGAAACTTAGGATTTAATTCAATAGATGATGCAATATTTTCATCGCCTTCTATGATAATCAATTGCGCATCGTCAGTAAGTTGAACCATGGTGTCATATCCTTCTAGTTCTGCACCAATAAGAAAATCAACATCAAAATTATTGAAAGTGAGTGCATGAATGATAAGTGATGCTATGGTTGTTTTGCCATTACTTCCGCCAATGACAACTCGAACTTTGTTTTTACATTGTTCATACAGAAATTCTGGGTACGAATATATTTTTATACCAAGTTCTTGGGCTTTTTGTAATTCAATGTTATCGACAGGTACATATTGGCTAAAAATAACTGCATCAAGTTCTTTTGTGATTTTGTTGGGATGCCATTTTTTATCCTTCGGAGCAATGCCATATTGCATCAGACGTGAATATGAAAGATCCAAAATTGTTTCGTCGCTTCCTGTAACTATCATACCTTTTTTGTGGAGTGCAATTGCAAGATTATGCATCACACTATTTCCTATTCCAATAAAATGTATTTTTTCCATTTGGTATCGCTTTACGGGAGTTCTAAAAATTCAATTTTCTGCGTTTCGCAATTTTTGTAAAATCCTCATTTACTATAGTAAACTACGGTTTTTCCAAAAATTGCAAGCCTTGAAACTTGACTTTTTAGAAGTTCCCTTTATGCAAATATACTAAAATTCGGGCTAAAGTGTGAAGATACAAATGCTAAGATTACAACAAATCGCCCAATTCAATCTTCATGCTTCCCGAAATGACTCCTCCCATGATAACCGATTGTGGAGTAATGGTTATTTTATCAAGTAAGATTTTGTTGAGCTTGCCGTTGAGGTTAACGCCTTTTCTGATTTGGTAATTGCTCAAAAAGCTATTGCCCGATGTTATTGCTGTTTGCATTTGATCTTTCAATGGTATAGTTAACATTGGTTCAATCATTTTTAAAAAATTATTGTGAAGCAACCAATTTGCTGATTTTAAAAGGGCATTTCGCGTTTTAACTTCAAAGTCGAAATTAATAACTTTTAAGGCTTGAGCATCGGCATCGTATTGGAGTTTGCCAATACAATAGACTGTTCCGGTTACTGAACCTTCAATATCGATTACTACAACCAATTTATCGCCTTCACCAAATAAGCTTATTTTATTAATCTTTACGTGTTTCTTACCCTGTTTGAATTCTTGACCAACAACATATTTCTGAGCTAATTCAGTGATTTTCTGAAACGATACATTGATGTTTGTGTTTAATTGAAATTCAGGCATCACTGAATTAGTGATTTGGTAATCTGGAAGTTTCGTTTTTGTTGCTGGGGTTGTTAATGTTGAACCAACGCTCGATTCAATAACTGTGCTTAATCCAAGATTAAAACTGATTCTATTGCCTGTTCCAACGATTGGACTTGAATATATTGCTAGGGGATTTACTCTCAGCCAAACATCATAATCCTTGTTTACATTTACAGCATTTTGCATAATATTCCATGTTTGATCCATGGTGTTGCGCAAATTGAAATTATCGGCAATAGCTTTATCTATTGTTGCACTTATTTTACCTTTCATCGAATTTATTGCCATATCGGCAACAAACGTTACTGGTATATTCATGCCAATGGCATTTATTTTTGGTGCTTCCGTCCAAATATACTTACCTATTGAAGTCTTTGTGGAAATTTTCCAATCTTTCGAAAGATTAAAAACCGAGTTGACATCAACAGTCAATGCACCTGTTGCTTCATAATCATTATTAACAGAAATGCCTAAAACCGTTTTTTTATAACGATATTTCACCCATATTTTTAATGGTAATGAACAAGAAATGGTATTTCCTACAACGGTAAAATGAAAATCCTGTTGTTTGAAAACTTTTAACATCACATTATCATCTTCGATGTTATTGTCTTCGTAAATGGTTCCTTTAAAACTGTTGTTTATACTTTTTTCTAGTTTTAGGACATCCAAATCGATTGCCATTGCTATTGTTGAAGGTTTATTTTCGACAATTGGTGGAATGTAGTTTTCGTCTGGTTTGATTGTGGAAAGTTGTGTTTTACATGAAAACAATAAACTGAATATTGTCAAGTATGATAAGGTTCGTAACGTCATTTTATTAAAATTTTACTTGGTAAAAGTAGTATAAAATTAAGTGTTACGAAAAATTAATGGGCATTAGCTTTACGAAAGTTTTAAACGGTTTAATAACTTATTTTAGCTTTTACAACCCTTCGAATTTTTTGCCAAGTCGCAACCACTGCAACCGCCACAACCACTTTTCTTTGTCTTTATGGTAAGTGATTTTATCATACCATAAGCCAAGTAACCTATGGTTGCAGCTATAATTAGTACGACTATACTATTTTGTATCATGATTTCCTGAATTATAAAAAATAACTACCAATCTGAAATACTCCAAATGCTACGATCCATGCAATCACTGTTGTATAAACCATCGTAAAAACCGACCATCTCCAATCGCTTTCTCGTTTTATGGCTGCAATAACTGCCACACAAGGGAAATAGATAAGAATAAACACCATCAACGAAAATGCAACCAATGGTGAGAACACTTTCTTGCCAATTTTAGGTCCGCTGGTATATGTTTGCTCTTGCAGTTTTGTGTGTAAATTGGCCGACGATTTATTGACGCTAAAGTCGGTCTGATACAAAACTCCCATTGTTCCCAACACTATTTCCTTTGACGCTAATCCGGTTAAAATACTTACGCCTATTTTCCAGTCAAATCCAAGTGGTCGGATGGCTGGTTCTATAGCTTTCCCCATTCGACCAATATATGATTTTTCTAATCGTTCGGCTTCTTTATTTGACTCTATTGCTTTAACTTCTTGTAGCTTCAAACTGTCAACTAAATTCTTATTATTTTGAATAGTGGTAATTGCAGTATCGTAGTTTTTCGTGAAATTGACATGCCTTGGAAAATAACCCAAAGCCCAAATGAGGATTGATGCCACAAGAATAGTTGTTCCCATTTTGGTGATATATTGAACGCTTTTATCCCACATGTGAATGCTGGTATTTCGGAGCGTTGGAATGCGATAAGGCGGCAATTCCATTACAAACGGAACATCTTTCTTGGCAAAGAAAATGTTTTTAAAAACTAATGCCATGATGATTGCCAGTACTACACCAATAAGGTAAACCGACAACAAAACCAGTCCTTGATGATACGGGAAAAATGCCGAAATAAGCAAAATATAAACGGGTAAACGAGCACTGCACGACATGAATGGAATTATTAACATCGTCAGTAAACGGTCTTTTTTGTTTTCCAATGTTCGTGTCGACATAATTGCTGGAACATTACAACCAAAACCCATCAATAGTGGAATAAACGATTTACCATGAAGTCCGATTCTGTGCATCAACCGATCCATAATAAATGCTGCACGAGCCATATATCCGGTATCCTCCATTAATGAAATACAGAAGAAAAGAATCAAGATATTTGGCAAAAAGACAATCACACCACCAATACCGCCAATTATTCCATTTACCAATAAATCGCGAAGTGAACCAATGGGCATTACATTTTCGATTGTATGAGCAATAAGTTGTACTCCCATATCGATCCAATGTTGTGGATAGCTTCCAATCGAAAACGTAGCCTGAAACATTGCCCACATAAAAATCATAAACAACGGGAAACCCATCCAACGATTGGTTAAGAAATCATCGATTCCCCATTTTTTCTTATCTTTTTTAATGGACGATTCCTTATAGGTTTCTTTCAGAGCTCCTTTTATAAAACCATATTTTGCATTGGCAATGATGGTTTCTGTTCGTTCGTTAAATTCTTTTTGAAGGCGTATGATTTCAACTTTTGACATTTCAATAATATCAGAAGAAAATGGCAGGGTAGAGAATTGCTTGATAAACGTTTTATCGCCTTCCAAAAGTTTAATACAAGCAAAGCGCGGATAATAATTATCAACCAGCTCTTGGTGTTTCTTGATTTCTGTTTTTAATTTGTTGACCGATTCATTAATTATACTGCCATAATTCACATGAATGTGGCGAAGAATAGGATCTTTATCTTCATACACATCAATCACTTTCCACAGCAATTCGTCCAATCCACGACCTTTGGAACCGATGGTAGGAATAATTGGAATTCCAAGCATTTTACCAAGTGTTGTATAATCGAAGTCGTCGCCTTTTTTCTCTAATTCATCGAACATGTTTAAGGCAATGATTACCTTGATGTTCATGTCGATTAACTGTGTTGTGAGATAGAGGTTTCGTTCCAGATTTGAAGCATCAATGACATTTATCACCACGTCGGGTTTATCGTCGGTGAGATGGGTACGAACATATAATTCTTCGGGCGAATATTCCGAAATGGAATAGGTTCCCGGTAAATCGGTGATGTTTATGGTGTATTCGTCTTTTTCGACATGAGCCGTTTTTAAATCGACTGTAACTCCACTGTAGTTTCCAACTCGCTCGCGTTTGCCGGTGGCATAATTGAAAAGGGTTGTTTTGCCACAATTGGGGTTTCCAACTAAAGCTACATTTATAGTATGTGTTTTTTCTTTTACTGAACGTTTTAAAATATCGGAAACCAAGGTTCCTTCAAAAACGGTTTCGGCCATAAGTTTTGCTTCTTCTTCCGAAACGATTTCAATTTGCCGAGCTTCTGTGCCACGAAGTAACACACGGTAACCCATTAATTCATATTCAACAGGATCTTGCAGTGGGGCTTTCTTGATTGGTGTAACGGTAGTTCCAGCTACAAATCCCATTTCGTTTATTCGTTTCCGAAACGAACCATGTCCCAGCACTTTCGTGATGACAGCTGATTCGCCGTTATGCAAATCACTCAAATATTTTTTATGTAATTCCTGATCCATCTTTTATCCTAACAACCTTACGATTTTTGTTTTTGACGAACAATCTAAAATGTTCTATCGTTTCGCTTTATTTGTTTATTTAGAATTATTCTATTTACAAAGGTAATGTAAATCGCAGATTAAATCCATCCCAATATATAGGGATATTTAGGGAAGACTATTGTAATGGATTTTTGTAAAAGTGAAAAACAAATGCCCAAATCAAAAGAGTTTCTTGATCTGGGCATTTATGCGAAAATTATTAAATAGCGAAAGAAATGTGTTATGAAATCTGAAACTATTTTTACTTTGAACTCATGGGGATTATTTAATTTCTTCGTGTTTCGTTCTATTGAAAATCCAGAATATGATAGGGAAAACGAGTAAGGTTAAAATTGTTGCAGATATTAATCCACCGATAATAACAACCGCAAGTGGTTTTGCCGATTCCGAACCTATACCAGTAGAAATTGCCGCTGGCATTAATCCAATGGAAGCCATCAATGCTGTCATAATTACAGGTCGTGTTCTTACTTTCACCGCTTGTAAAATAGCATTATCTAAGGTCAACTTCGCTTTTATGTTTTTATGAAACTCGGATATCAGAATTACTCCATTTTGAATACAAATACCAAATAATGCAATAAAGCCAACTCCAGCTGAAATTCCGAAATTTATTCCTGTAATATGTAACGCTAAAATCCCCCCAATTAACGCAAAAGGGACATTTGCAATGACTAACGATGCATCTTTCAGGTTTCCAAACATGATAAATAACACAACAAAAATTGCAATTAAACTTATAGGAACGACTTTTGAAAGACGATCGGTGGCACGAACTTGATTTTCAAATTCACCAGCCCAGCCAATACTATAGCCTTGTGGTAGTTTTAATTGAGAAACGCGCTTTTGTGCATCTGTTATGGTGCTGCCTAAGTCACGATCGCGAACCGAGAATTTTACTCCAATAAAGCGTTTTGTATTATCACGGTAGATAAAAGCAGGACCTGTAATTTTCTTGATAGTACATACTTCTTTTAACGGGATTTTTGCACCATACAAGGTTGGAACTTTCAGATTAGCAATGTCATTTTCGTCTTTACGAAATACTCTGTTATACCGAATTCTGATATCGAATTTACGTTCGCCTTCATATTTTTCGGTTGCAGTTTTTCCACCAAAAGCCATTTCTAATACTGCTTGAGCATCGTCGGGCATTACACCGTATGCTGCCATTTTTTGTTTGTCAAGGATAACACTTATTTCTGGTTGACCAATATTTCGCATTACACCAAGATCGCGGATTCCAGGAACGTTTTGCATCTTTGTAACAACTTGGTTGGCAATTGCATCGAGTTTGTTGAGGTCGTCACCATAGATTTTAACTCCATTGTCGGCATTAAATCCGGCTACCGCTTCAGCAACATTATCGATAATTGGTTGTGAATAATTGAAACAGATTCCTTGAAAGTGCTCAAGTTTTTTATCCATTTCATCAACGAGTTGTTCATAATTTATTTTATGTTTCCATTTGCCATGAGGTTTTAAATTCACCTGCATTTGGACATAATAAAATCCACTTGGGTCGGTTCCATCATTGCTTCGTCCCGTTTGCGATAATACTCCATTTACTTCTTCAAAACTATTAATCACTTTTCGAAGTTCTGCAACTCGTTTTACCGTTTCTGTTAAACTTTGACTCATAGGATATTTAGCTTCAACCCATAAGGCTCCTTCATTGAGCTGAGGCATAAATTCAGAACCAAGGAATTTGGCTGAGAAAAAGGTTGCAAACATAATACTGAAAGCAACAATGAGAGTATAACGCTTGTGTTTATAGGTAAATTTAAATGCTTTTTCTGTCATATTATTCCAAAAATTCACAAACGGATTGTGTTTTTCTCTCACATTTTTATTTAATAAAACATGTGATAAAACGGGAACTAATGTTAAGGTGAAAATCAAGGCACCTAGTAAAGCAAATCCTAATGTCCAAGCCAATGGGGAGAACATTTTACCTTCCACTTTTTCGAACGAAAAGATTGGAAGTAAGGCTATGATGATGATTAATTTTGAAAAGAAAATTGCTTTTCCTAATTCGGCACCATTATTTTTAATGATACCTCCTTTAGCCAGTTTGTTGAATTTTTCATCGCCAACTTTGGTTCGTAAATGATCGAGTGTTACAAATAATCCTTCAACCATGACGACGGCTCCGTCAATAATTATCCCAAAATCGACCGCACCTAAAGAAAGCAAGTTTGCTGTCATTCCCTTTAACCGTAAACAAAGGAAGGCAAACATCAATGCCAGAGGAACAATGATGGAAACGATAACTGTTGTTCGCCAATCGGCCATGAAAAGGAACACAATAACGGTTACGAGTATGATACCTTCCATTACATTGTGCATAACGGTATGTGTGGTATAATCCATCAAAACATCACGATCGTAGAATGTTTCCATTTTTACATCCGAAGGAAGAATGCGAGTGTTTAATTCTGCAATTTTGTCTTTTACGCGAGCTAGTACTTCATGAGCATTTTCGCCTTTACGCATTACCACAATTCCTTCAACAATATCATCGTCGTTGTCGAGTCCCGATTGGCCAACGCGAGGCATTGAACCCTCGTGAACGTCGGCAATATTTTTTACTAAAATAGGATTTCCATTGTTATATGAAACGATGACATTTTCAATGTCTTGCTGAGAGGTTATTAATCCAACACCTCGAACAACAAAAGCTTGTCCATTTTTCTCAATTACATCACCACCAACGTTGAGGTTGCTTTTATTTACTGCGTTGTATACATCCATTGGAGTAATGTCGTAACCTGATAAACGGTTTGGATCGATACTTACCTCATATGTTTTTTGTTGACCACCAAAGGCTACAAGATCGGCTACCCCTGGAATCGCTCTCAATTGTCGATCGATAACCCAAGTCTGTAAGGTTAATAAATCGCGACTGTCACGTTTCTTGCTTCGTAATACATAACGGAATATTTCACCGGTTGGTCCGTAAGGTGGTTGTACATCGGGTTCTACGCCGTCGGGTAATTGAACATTATGCAAAAGATTATTTACCTGTTGGCGAGCAAAGAAATCTTCAACATCATCATCGAAAATGATTTTTATAACAGACAATCCAAACATTGTTACGCTTCGAACACTGGTCTTTTTTTGAACCGAGTTCATGGCAATTTCAATTGGAGCAGTTACAAATCGTTCAACTTCCTCAGCACTACGGCCATTCCATTGTGTAACGACTATGATTTGAGTATTCGTAACATCGGGAAATGCTTCTATGGGCATTTGACGAAAAGCGATAAATCCTGCAACAACAAGAAGACCTACCCAAAAGAAGGTAAACATCTTATTCTTGAGGGAAAACGAAAGGATAGATTTAATAAACTTGTTCATCGTCTTAGTCGTTTAAAGCGTCGTAAATAAGTAGTTGATTGTGTGTTATAACAGAATCTCCAGGTTTCAATCCTGCTTTAAGATAAGTTACATCCGACAGTTGACGATACACATCGACTTTATGTGTCTCAATATTAAATCGGTCTTTATAAACCATTACATAATATTGACTTTTATCGAATATTACGGCCGATGATGGTACTGTTATCATTTGTTCTTTTTGCTTATAGCTGATTTTTACTGAAGCTTTCATTTCAGGTTTTAAAAGATATTCTGGATTTTGCAGTCTAATTCTAACAGTCATTGCCTTTGTTTCTGGATCGATGATGTTATATATTTTATCGATTTTGCCATGAAATATTTTATCGGGATAACTCATTGTTGTAACATCGGCATCGAAACCTAAACCGACTTCTTGAATATCGGTTTCACTAACATTTGCTAATGCCCATACTTCATCAATTTGTGCTATATCGAAGATATTATTGGTGTGGTCACTTCGGAGTAACATATCTTCATTTATCTCTTTTTGAAGAATAAATCCACTGATTGGAGAACGTACTTCGTAAATTGCACCTGCTTTAAGGCTGTATATTTTGTATGTTTCTTGTATGCGCGATAATTGTGATTCTGCTTTATCTAATTCGCTTTTTGCCGTAAGCACATCGCGTTCGGTATTCAACTTTCCTTCGTATAGTTCTTGTGCTGCTTTCAGATTGTTTTTTGCAACCACAACATCGTTTTTGGCATCGTTTAAATCTTTCTCAAATCCTGCAACTTCAGTACTTCTGATGGTTGCAAGTAATTGTCCTTTCTCAACATAATCGCCTAATTCAACGTAAACTTTCATAACGTTTCCACCTACCATTGGATAGATTTCGATAAGTTTATTGTTGTCGGCTGCAATTTTTCCATAAAATTCCAATTCGTTTTTTACGGGTTCAACTATTGCCTTACAAAAGGTTGTTGATTTAAGCATAGTATCACTTAGCACAAAGGTCTTTTGTTCAGAATCAGCGTCTATCTTGTGACTTTTGCAGGAAGTAAACGTCATCCCGCAAACAACTACTAGTACAGTAATTAGGTATTTCATCTTTATCGATTTAATTTGTTGGTACATGGTTAAAATATTTTTGAGTTCGTTGTATAATTTATTTCTTCACAAGCATTTATGAGGTTTTTTGCAAATTGATGAAATTGCATCATCGACAGGGTATAGCTTTCCATAAAATCGGTAAATTCGATAAGTGAAATATTACCATCCTTGAAGTTTTTCAAAACACCAGCTTCAACATCATCAAAGTTTTTTTGCGATTCGGGATTCAATATTTTAAAATTGGCATTTGCTTCTTGCCATTTCTGATATGACGAAGCTACTTCGCTCAATACCGTGTTTTTCGAAAGTGTTTGTTGGATTCCTGTTTGGCTTTGTTGTGCTTTTGCAATTTTTATGTTTCCTTGATTTCTGTTCCATAATGGTAATGGAATTCCCAACGAAAGACTTACTTCATTTTTAAATGCAGAACCAAGTTGGTCGTACGTTACGCCAACAGTGAGATCGGGAACGGCTAGCGATTTTTGCCATTTCACATTAAAATTGGCAGCTTCAACTTGTTTTTGTGCAATGATTAAATCGGTTCTATTTGTCAATGCTTTATTCTTAAGAGAATCAATAACTACGATTGTGTTTGATTGGTAAATGCTCGTTTCGGAATTGCTTGGTTTTGGAATAATAGTATTTGGAATACCAGTAATTAATTGAAGATTGCGTTGATTTTCAATGATTCCATTATATAAATCCGATTTTTGTTGTTTAAATCCAAAATACAACGATTGCAAACGAACCAAGTCTTTCATCGGAATGTTTCCTTTTTGAACTTGTGTTGCATATGATTTTATGAGTGAATCGAGATTGCTTATTTGTTTTGAAATAGCTAGATATGATTGATTGTCATAGTATAGTGCAAAGTAACTTTGACGAAGTTGGAATTTTAGATTTCGCAATAAATCGGCAAATTCTTGTTCTGCAATATCTGCATTTGTTTTGGCCAACGCAATTTCATTATGTTTTTTCCCGCCTAAATATATCAATTGTTCAATGCCAAATGCCTTTTGTCCAACATCTCCAATATCAAAGTATTTTTTACGTTCAGGATTATACGCATTCAATTCGCTTGTTAATGTTGGATTTTCCCACAAACGTGCTTGAATGATTGCAGCCTTTGCAGCTTCAACATTAAATTGACCAGCCATTATGGTCAAGTTATTTTTTAAAAATAACGATTCACTTTGCTGTAAAGTCAACGTGGTATCGTTTTGAGCGAAAAGTCCTGAAAACAGGAATAGTAAAAATATTGAAACAAAAGTCCTCATTTTTTTAGGTATTATAATCTAACTACAAAGATTACAACAGTAAACTTAAATGGGACTTAAACAGGAATTAAAAAATACTTAAAGTCTTAATCTAAGCCGAATGAGATTATAAAAGAATTACTGTGTTCCGTTGGAACACTATATTCAATTTGAGCATTGTGATAATGACAAATTCGTTCGGTAATGCGAAGACCAAGACCTGTACCTTGAATGTTTTTCGAATTTTCACCTCTCGAAAAAGCCTTAAAGATGTTTGCTTGTTCAACAACCGATAATGTTTTCCCACTATTTGTTATTTCTACTTTTAAGATATCGGAATGTTGTTTCATCACAATCGAAACGTGTTTATTGTTCGAGTATAAATAAGCATTTTTCAAAAGATTGACAAAGACAATTTTAAGTAAATTTGAATCGCCTTTAATTTCAATATTTGTTTCGTTCAAACTTTGATTTTCTATGTTGAAATGAATGTGAAAATCGGGGTATGTTTTAGAAATACTGTCGATTGCATCGAAAATAACTTCATCGAGCCGACAAGGAGGCAGGAATTTATTTATGTTGTTTTTATCAATTCGTGATAATAGCAGTAACGATGAAATAATATCGGCCATCTGGTTCGAATCGCTCATAATACTTTCAAGATAGCGCAAGGTATTTCCCGAATGATTTTCTTGTTTAATGAGATTTTGAACTTGCATCATTATTCTTGTTATTGGTGTTCGCAACTCGTGAGATGCATTATCGGTAAATTCCTTTTGTTGTTTGTACGATATATCAATTCGTTCCATCATTTGATTAAATGCATGAGCCAGATGATCAATTTCATCATTTTTCCCCGATTCTTCCAATCGAACATGTAGTTTGTTCTCAGAAATACTTGTAATTCGTTTTTGGAAATTTTCCAGCAACAATAGAATTCTAGCACTTAAAGTATATGATAAAATGATGATTGAGAACATTCCAAAGAAAAATGCTCCTAAGAGTAGATATTGCAAATACAAAATCTTATTATTCCCGTATTTGTCTTCGGCAGAGACAATTATGTAGTAGTAATTGTTGTTCGTTTTATAATAAATTCCAACTTTTTCAAAATTATTTTTGCTTAAATAGTATGTTTTGTTGTCTTTGATTTGTTGTAATTCTGTAATAGAATAATTGATTGACGTTCCTCCTATATTACTATATATTAGTTTCATGTTATTATTGAAAATAAGTATTTTGTCGTTAAATAGTTTGTCAACGGCATTTTTATCAATAAGGTCAAGTACATGTCTTTCTGAAACTTTTACATCAACTAATAACTCAACAGTTGAAATGGCTTTTTCTTCAAGTCGAAGTCGAAATTCTTCTTGTCTGAAATGAGTAAATAACCACCAAACCGAAAACAAAACTATTCCTAATATTGCCGAAAAAATAATGCTGGAATAGATTGCAAATTGTTGTTTTAAGCTCATACTACTGATTGTATTATATCTTTACAAATATTTAAATTTCTTTGCAAAAATTTACTCCTATGATGTATAAATTATTTGGAGTTCCTTCGAAATATCCTTTTTGAATCATATAATACACATCAATGTCTAATTTATGGTGCAGATGAAATGATGTTCCAATATTATAGCGAGTTCGATTTAAATAAACTGGTTGACGACTAAGATTTGTTCTATATTCAATAAATGCAAATGGATTGATTCTCTTCTTAAGTCTATATTCCAATGTAAACTTGTTTCTTAAATAATCTTCCGAAATTTTACCATCAGCTGATGTATTTATATCAGTCCATTGCATTTGAAATTGTGGCGTATATTTAAATTTAAATCGTTTTGATATTTTAATTTTCCAATTCAAATCACAATAAAACTGCTGTTGAAAATTGTGAGTATTGTCTAAATTAGTGTGAAAAACATAGACATATGCTCCTTCAATATTGAGATTTTTTATGATTTTGACGCTAGTGCATAGGTCGATGAATGTATTTTGAGCTTTTGTTATATTATTTTCTATTCGTTCTTGTATAAAAAGATTTTCACTAATACGGTCGTTAAACGGATGATTAATTTTTATTCCAGGCCAAAATGCAGCATCATTGTCTTGTGATTTTCCATAAACAACAGCAAAAATGCCTAAGAAGAATAGAAATTGTTTCATTGTGAGACTAACAGTTTAATCTTCTGCTTTTAAATAATAGCCAAATCCTGGACGAGTATGAATGAGTTTTGGACTATAATCTTTGTCTATTTTTTTTCGTAAAAAATTGATATAAACTTCTATAGTATTGGTTCCCGTTTCAAAATTAATATCCCAAACTTCTTCCGAAATAGTTTGTTTCGATACTGGTCGGCCTTTCGATTTTGCTAATAGTAAAAGCAGCTGATATTCTTTGGGCGAAAGAATAATTTCAGTGTTTTTTCGGCTGACTTTCATTTCTGAAATATTTACTTCTAAATCTTCAATGGTAATTATTTCATCATTGGTCAATTGTTTGCTTTCACGTCGCGTCAGCGATTGCATTCTTATATATAATTCGTCGAAGTGGAATGGTTTTACCAAATAATCATCCGAACCACGTTTAAATGCATCAACTTTGTCTTCAATTTGGCCAAAAGCAGTAAGCATCAAAATAGGTGTTTGCTTATCGGTTGTTCTAATCGAACTGCAAACTTCTAATCCGTTTATTCCAGGTACATTTATGTCGAGAATATAAATGTTGTATTGTTTTGTTTGATATTGTTTTAGGAATAAACTGCCATCATATACAACGTCGCATTCAATATTCTTGTCGTTCAGAAATACTTTGATTTCTGTTGCCAATTTAAAATCGTCTTCGAGTAGTAATACATGCATAATGAAAGAATCAAAAATATAATTAAAGGTATACATTAATTGATTGTATCAAAGTTAAAAATACATTAAAATGGAAGTAGTTTTGTGATTAAGAATACTATTTTAAATACTGGTTATTGATTATATTTACAAAATACTGTTCTATTTTTCATTACAACAATATTTATTCGTTTTATATATCTTAAATTATCGTTTATCATATAACTTTGTATACAGCATAAATATAAACTTTTAATATCAAACCAATTATGAATAAATCACTCAAAGGAACGAAAACCGAGCAAAACTTGCTGAAAGCTTTTGCTGGTGAGAGTCAAGCTCGCAATCGTTATGAATTTTTTGCGTCGGTAGCGCGAAAAGAAGGCTACGAACAAATTGCAGCTATTTTCATGGAAACGTCTCTTCAAGAAAAGGAACATGCTAAACGTTTTTTTACATTCTTAGAAGGCGGAAGTACTGAAATCATAGCTGGATATCCTGCTGGAATTATTGGTACAACCAAAGAAAACCTTAAAGCTGCTGCCGAAGGTGAAAACGAAGAATGGACGTTATTATATCCCTCATTTGCTAAAATTGCCGAAGAAGAAGGTTTTCCACAAGTGGCAGTTGCATTTAAAATGATTGCCAAAGTAGAAACCGAACACGAACGTCGCTATTTGAAATTATTGCAAAACCTTTCGGAAGATAAAGTTTTTATCAAAGACGGAAAAGTATGGTGGAAATGTTTGAACTGTGGGTATGTGTACGAATCGGAAAAAGCATTAGAAACATGTCCAGCATGCTTACATCCAAAATCGTACATGCAAATACGTGAAGAAAATTATTAGAACTGAATTATTTTGAAAATTCAGTGAGTCCTAAATAGCTTTTGGAATTTGCCATTTAATAATGGCTTTATACCAATTCTATTTACAATATTACCAAATTAAAACTCAACTCTTGTCTTGCAAGGCGGGGGTTGAGTTTTTAAATAATCAATAGGCTGAAATATATTTCGAATGGGCTTTCGGTGAATTCCAAATTTTTTTAATCGTTTTATTATATGTTACAACGGTGTTTGTTGTAATATGGCGATGTTATTTTGGGATAATAGATCTATGCTAAAACGCATAAAATTGTGCTTATCCCATAAGCTACAGACAAATTCGAAATTGTTGCAATTTTACCTGCACCAATCATAACTATTCCAGTACAAAGGTAATCTAAAAGAAAGAACCTTAAAGTTTTTGCAAGGCTATATGTACACTTCTTATAATGTCAACGTTAGTTTTGTTTTGAATTTTTTAATTGCTTATTCTTCTGAACATTCTACTTCAATATATGCATTTCCTAAGTCTTGATAAGAATCCTTTTTATACTTTTTAATTTCACTTTTTGTAAAACCACATTTTTCGAATGGTGCACCATAAGTCGAAGGTGCAATAACATCTTTTATTGAAGTTACTTCTTTACATTGATAACAATGTTCTTTTCCACAAGAATATATTGCAACGAGTGATATTATTACTAATCCTTTTTTCATTTTATTGTGGGTTTATTTATTCTTATTGAAAATATAAAAGTCGTAATTGTTAAACTGTAGGTTTTATTTAAATGCATATTGTTTTTTAAATTTTTTATTCTTTGAATAAACAGATAGTATATTTCGTACCATCATCGAGCAAAATAAAATGACTGAAATCATCAATGGAAAAGAGAATGTTGCATTTACATACCCTCCCGAAAGCTTTATAAAAAAGACTATTAATAAATAAAAAAAGACTATACTTACTAGTATTAACCAAATAATTATGCAAACGTTATTCAATTTATAATATCCATATGTTGTTACAAGTAATAGAATTGAAAATATTCCATAATATACTTTGAAATGAAAAACATAACCTACTAAAGGAGTTATTGACAGTAATCCAACGACGATGGTTGTTAATAAAAACGAAAATGATTTTACAATATCTTCTTTTACTATTTTTGTGTAGACACTATATATTTCAGCTTTAATTTCATTTTCACTGTACCCTTTTTTTAATAAAAGTTCAACCGTTTCAACCTGTGAATAGTTATATTTAAAATACCCGTCTATGTCTTCTTTCAATTTCATGCTATTTCTTATTAGTGTGTTATGCTTCGCTTATTCTAAACTGTCGCCTGCCGTTAATTATAAACCTACGTTTTGCTTAGGCAACTTACTGTTCTATAAATGTAATCTAAATATCAATTCTTTCTAAAACCCGAGATAAAAGAAATTCACATTTTTTCTTCATCTGCCGACCGCCATCTATCGGAATATTTAAAACTAACTTCGGTTCTAAATCAACATTGAAATAGTCTCCAAGCGATGCAACTAATTCCGTTCCGTTTTGAATTGAACAATCTAAAACCGTTAACGTATGTCCAAATGCGGCTAAGCTATTTATTAAGCTTGGTTTCATTGTTGCAATCCAACCCTTATAATTGTTTTGTTCTAAGAACTGAGCAATTGCCAATTGGAGTGCAACAAACACAAAATCACTCTTCAGGGATGGTAGTTTTGAGAGCCTGCCAATTTCAACTATTTGTCCTCGTTCAATAGACTTTGGCAAATAATCGTTTATCGTTATTCCGAAAAAATATTCTGATTCAAAACCTGTTGTTGGAAAGGATATGCTCACACAACCCAACAATTCATTTGTTTCAAATGATTTTACAATCAAAAACCTTGAATTCACATCTAATTTTGGCATCTTTTTTTGCAAAAAACCTTTGCCCTGATAAACGCTGTAAACTAAATTTTCGCAATCGTTGTATTCCTCTGTATCTTTCGACAAACTGATAATATATTTCATTTTTTTAAGGGTTTCTTTTTGTATTGATGCTAGCAGAAAATCTATTACAGTTTATATCCGATTATCAAACTAATTGACGTTGTTTTGGAAGTTATGGTGCCACCTCCATTTAATACTTTAGTAGTCCAATCGGCAACTTTAGTAAAATCGTAATAATAATCGGCACGTAAGCCCATTTGTATTTTAGATATTGTATACTTCAATCCACCGCCAAGCAACAATCCATAAGATGTTTTATGTAACCAGTTATTTTTTTTAAGTCCGTCAAACTCCTTACTTGCACCTACTATATAACCAAATTGAGGCCCAAAACTAACAAATGGACAAAACGTTTCATGGATAGTATATTTTAAATCTATCATTGTATTTATAGAAAGATAGTCTATGGCAGCTTTTTCTATAATTGACTTACCAGTCGGCATACCGTCTGTATTGGTAAGTTGAAATTCTTGTTTACCACCCTTTCTTAGTAAACCAATATTGCTTGAAAGATTCCAATCTTTTTTGTCCAAATAATCTATACCCGCAAAAACAGAATAACCAACTAATGTTTTATTATAAAGTGAACCAACTGTCGTTCCATTTATTTTCCAATCAAGCTCCGAAAAAGATGGTCCAGCTTGTATTTTCACCATTTGTCCAAAAGAAAGACTTATTATAAATAGTCCAATAAAAAGTAATGCGAATTGTTTCATTGTGTGTTATTTTTATTATTAATACTAATTCACTTTTATCGAAAACTTAGCTGAAACTCAGTTTTATTCTACCAACAAACACCTTGTAACCACTGTATTTGAAGTTATTATTTTTACTATATACAAACCTGCCGAAAGTTTTGAAACAGAAACAGCTTCACTACCCATAACAGTGTTGTTTACAACCTGCTTTCCAGTTAAATCATAAATAGCAATGTCTGCCATACCTTCGTTGTTGATGCTAAAACTTGTGTTTGCGGGATTAGGAAATAAACAAAGGTTTTCTTTACGTTCTTCAGATATTGATGTTCCCGTTCCAGCAAGTTGATTTATTATTATTTTTTTAGAAATAACCCCATTCCCCGTTATTTCTACAGTAGCTGTTCTTGATTGCGAACTTGTGTTTACTAATGCAGAAAAAGTCATGGTTGCATCAATAACATTAATTGAATCTCCAGTAATTGCAGTAGGAGTTACATTTAACCAATTTTGATTACTAATTGCGTTCCAGGATGTATTTGAAGAAATAACAATCGTTGGAACGTTAGTACCTTCACTATTAAATGAAATATAATTTGCAGAAATGTTAAGGAACAAAACTGCATTATTTTGAGTTACATATACTGTATCGGAATTTGTTCCTAAAATTTCTTTAAAAACAATAGAGGCAGTTCTTGAATTTGAAAATGTATTTTCCGATGCTGAAATCTTAATTAAAGCTATACCAGAATCACCACTTTCGGGGGAAATAGATAACCAAGGCTCACGACTTATAGCACTCCATTTTTGAGATGAATACATATTCGTAATCGTTGTATCTGATTTTGAGAAAGGGAAGATAATATTTGATGGTTTGATTTTAAAATGACAATTTTCATTTATATGAGTAAAAGATTTCCATACAGGAGAATTTTGATAAGCCATTTTTGAATCACACGGCACATTTAATATACATTTAGAAGTGTCAACTCCAGCAAAAATTCCATTGTTTGATTGTAATAATAATGGTTGTTCCGATAAAAGAATGACCTTTTCTAACTGTAAACATCCTCCAAAAACATACGATTTAATTTCTTTAATTGAAGAAGGAATTTCAACATATAACAAACTATCGCAATCATGGAAAACACCACTTTCAATATATTGAATTGTATTAGGAATTTGAATCGTCTTTAATGATCTGCAAAAGCTAAAAGCAATGTCAGAGATATACTTGATTTTTGGAGAAAATACTATTTCAGTAAGTTTGCTACAATACGCAAATGAACCAAATCCAATGGAATCGACTGTCGGTGGTATTGTATACGTAGTTTTAGAGTCACTACATTGAATAAGTAAAGTATGAGATTTGTTAAATAAAACATTATCTAAACTCGAATAATTCGGATTTTGAGGTGAAACGGAAATACCGGCACAACCTTCAAAGGCATATAAACCTATAGTGGTTACTGTTTCTGGGATAGTAATTGATAATTTTCGACAATAAGAAAATGCATCATCGTCAATACAATATAATGCTGAAGTTATTATTACTGTTTCGAGATTTATACAATTAACAAAAGCAAACATTTCGATTTTTTGAGTTGAACTTGGAAGTATTATTTTAGTTAAACTACTAATTGGATTATAAAAATCTTTTGGATAAAAAGCTGATGTAGGGATTTCATTGGCATAGTAATATTCTGACATTTTATTTTGATCCGAACCATCCATTCCCGAATATGCAGCTAAATAGGTGTTTTCGATATCTAAAACAGAAAGCTTTGGCATACTGTCTCTCATTGTTACAAAATCGCGTGCATCAATATAACCATTGATCTTTAGATTTGTAATAGTTATTTTCTCATTATGAGTTAGGAGTGAATTCAATGAACCTGGAGTTAATACGGTAAGAGTATCAAAAATCTGAGCATTTATAGTAAATGCATTGAAAGTAAATGCAATAAAAATTATTATATTTTTCATTTTAATATATTTCCCTTATCATTAGCCACAGGCTCCAGCCTGTGGCTAATAATAATGTATCCTTATCTTTATTTGATAATTATCAATCTTCGTGTATCAATTGAAGTGTTGCTACTTATTTTAATTAAATACAATCCTGATGACAAGTTTTCGGTTGATACAATCTCATTACCAAGTACATTTTTACTAAAGATCAAATCACCAGCCATTGTAAATACTTGAATAAATAAATTTTCATCAGAATTAATAACAAAACTCGTTTTTGCTGGATTTGGGAAAAGCAACAAATCATTTGAAATTGTTTCTATTTTAGAAGTTACTTTCCCTGCATTTTGTGTTACAGTTATTGTTTGGAATGAATTTGCTTTTGTCAATTCAATTGCATTTTCAGAAACCGTAATTATTGCTGTTCTATTACTACTCATTGTGTTCTTTTGTGCAGTTATAATTAATGTATCAATACCTACGCCCGATGAAGGACTAATTGTTAGCCATGTTTGATCAGAACTTGCTGTCCAAGGATAATTTGATTTTACAATTATTGTATCAGTAGTTAAAGTATCTTCAAATAAAACAGATGTTTTAGTCAGCTTTAAAATTGTATCATTTGACATTTGATATATTTTTACTTCTTGAGTGGGTATACCCTCTCCTGAAACGGATAAAATTGCTATTCTTTCAGTATCTGTTGCATTAGCTGTAAGTGTTACAAGTTTATTACCGACACCTGAAACTTGATTTATTTTTAACCAAGTTTGGTTTGAGCTCACATTCCATTTAATATTTGAGTTGATTGTTAGTGATGTACTGCTGCTTTCTTTTGAAGATAAATAAGGCATTTCACAATTTACCGTAAAACATATATTTACCGTTGTATAATAACTATCATCTTCAGTAGTAAGTTTCCAGATATTGTTATATAAATCCCAATTATATATATCTTTTTTTATAATAATACCGTCGTTGTTATATAAAAATTCATCCTTTTCTCCAGCAATCAACGTTTTTGAATAAATATCATAGGTATAATAATATTTCGAAATGTAATTACCGAAGTTATTAAAAGCGAATTCTTGCCTTGATAGTAATGTCCAACCATTATTCCAACCATAACGTATCGATACTGTTTTATTTCCTAAACTATCAAATTGATATTCATCTCTTTCAAAACCAATCCACGACTCTGTTTTTTTGTCCCATTGTTGGTATATTGCATAAAGGGTTTTGTTCCCATAACTATCATATGCATTTTCATGTTTAGTAATACCGACCCAAGAATTAGATGTATCTGTTATATAATATGCATCAAGAGTCATTCTACCTAAGCTATCATAATTGTATTCATATTTATATTTATTAATCCAATGAGAAGAACTATCAATTTGTGAAGTTATATTAGAAATTAATTTTCCAGATTTATTGTATATGTTTTCAAACTTATATTGTGTGTTGTTTTTCCAAGAGTATGAAGTCGTATCCCAACTTTCAATTACACAATTAATAGCGTTAGAACTACTATCATAAGTATAATCCCATTTGTATTTATTTCTCCATGACACTGACGTGCTATCCCATGTATATGATAAATAATGTATAATATTGCTTGCACTATCATAAACATATTCCCACTTAGAATCAGTAATTCCTTCCCAAATTCCTTTCGTTACATTCCAGCTATAAACTGCTTTTTGTGTTTGATTACTCTTTTTATCAAATGTAAATTCGAATTTATTATATCTCATCCATTTATTACTATCGGTATTCCAATAGTAGGTAATTTTCAAAATCTTATTCGATAAACTATCATAACTATATTCTTCTTTATTTACCCCATACCACGTACTGTCATTTTTATTCCATTGATAAGTATCACTTAGAGTTAAACTATCATTACTATTAAATACTGACTCATAGTTATAAGAAGAAATCCAAGAAGATGTTTTATTATCCCAATACGAAATAGTTTTTAACGTTTGTTCCCCATTCGTATTGAAACGATATTCCGTTTTTTTATTATTTATACAGCTCAATAAGCTGTCGTTCCATTCAGAATATATTTCAAGTATTTGATTCCCGAAGGTATCATAGTTATATTCATATTGCGTACCCTTTATCCATGTTTGTGAGCTTTTGATCCAAGTATAAGACTCATTTCGTATTACTTTGTTTAAACTATCGTATCCAAACATTTGCTTTGTTTCAATCTCCCACGATGATAACGTGCTATTCCAAATATAGGTAAGTTGAATTATTTGATTCCCATTCGTATCAAAAGTGTTTAACCACTTACAACCCACTCCTTGCCAACAAGCTTTAGTATTATCCCAGAAATAACTGGCTATTTCGATTTTATTCCCTAAACTATCAAAAGCATTAAATGATTTATAGGTTTTTATTCCTAATGCATTTTTTGTTATAACACTATCACATCGATAACTTGTTACACAGTAAACATTACTTGAAAAAAGCAGAAGAAAAAGATGGTAGATTCGAAATTGTATTTTTATATTTTTCATAATTAAAATGTTTTATTATGTATTGGCCTTGTTAGGCTCTAGCTTGTTTTTAATACTAACGACTGAGATCGGAACCTCAGCCAAACGTTGCTTTTATTCTTCAAACTTCAGTATTGTCCCTTGTGCTCCAACAGCAAAACCAATTTTTGAACTAGTAAATGTTATTGATGATAATGTTGGATATTTGTCATTATTTATTACTGTCCATGTTTTGCCACAATCAATTGTTTTGAGAATTGAACCTGGAGCATTAGCATTTTTAGTACATTGACCAACAACATAACCCGTAGATAAATCAGTAAAATAAACTGAATAAATTTCAGAAATAGTTTGAAACTTCGAAATAGACCATGTTATGCCAGCATCAACAGTTTTTAAAATAATCCCAGTATATGATGTCGAATCTGAACCCACAGCATAACCATTATTAGCATCTGTAAAGTATACCGAAAACAGATAATAATGAGATGCTGCTTGGGGTATATTTAAAAGACTCCAAGTAGTCCCTGCATTTATTGTTTTTAAAATAATTCCTGATGTGCCGCTAATATATCCAGTATTGGAATCAACAAAATGTATAGAATATAATTCATTTAATGCCTTACTCGATAAATCGGGCACCGTTAAGGTAACCCAATTTTTACCAGCATTGGTAGTTTTAAATATAGTTGCAACTCCAATCATTGTATTCCCAATAATATATCCCGTATTTGCATCCGTAAAGGTAATAGAAGCTAACTGATAAGCCATCGAATCTAATACTGTTATCCAATTAGTACCTCCATCTATGGTTTTAAAAATTGAAGCTTGACCTCCATAATTATTCTGACCTATCATATATCCTGTAATTGAATCAGTAAAATATATCGAATTTAATGAAAATGACGCTCCTTGGGGAGCTGAAATAGAAGACCATGTTGATCCTCCATCAGTGGTTTTTATAACAACTTCACCTGCTCTAAATATATTCCATGGACAACCAATTGCATATCCAATTCTATTATTAGTAAAGAAAATGTCATCTAACCAATTAGTAGTTACTCCTGTAATATTCGATATTTTTGTTTTTATAGAATCTGCATTCGATATTTTCGCTTGTGAAGTATCACTTTTAGCTGTTTTTGTGATTGTTGCATCGTTTTTTTTGCATGCCGAAAAAGAAAGTATTAAGAGAGTTAAGAGCAAAATATTCCTCATAATATTAAATGTAAATGATTTTAAACAAATGTAATAATTTCAAGTTGTTCTTTATGATTTCATTCGTTGTATCGTAATTTCTTCCTAGTGTCATCCTTGTTAGGCTTAGGCTCCTGCCTAAGCCTTTTGTATTCTTACAGTCTTCAGCCCGTTTTAATACTAACGACTGAAGTCGGAACCTTAGTCGAACGTTACTTTGTTTATAATAGAATACAAGTCAGTGCTAGCAGATAATTATTGTTTTATTTAACTGAATTTGAAGTTTTATTATCACAACCAGTATAATCAATTTGATACATAAAATGTTTGTAATCTTGTTTGCTTACACCCTTTTCATTTATTTCTGGTTTCCACCAAGCACCAGTCGCACCATCAACGATTACACCAAATGGTATTGGTATCCATGGTCCACCATTTATTGATAATCCAGTCCATGTTATTATAGTGCCAACAAATGCCCATCCTCGAAATGTTCTTTGAGTAAATTTTTTAGTTTCTGTTTCACAACCATCTTCTGTTATCTTTATTGTTAATTGATCAGCTTCTGACCTTTTTACCTTAAATGAAGCATCACCTGTTCCCTCATAAATTCCTTCATATTCAATTTTTGCATTTGGATGTCCATTAACTTGCACTTTGGCCCAATATTGACTCCCACCTGCAATAGTTGCACAACTTGAAAAAAGACTTGTAATAACAAAACAAGTTAAAATGTAACATAAAATTCTCATTCCCTATTTGATTTAAAAGTTAATTATTATAATTATTTGTATAGACTATTTTGTTTTTCATACTGCCCTTGTTACCAAACGTAGTTTATTCCTTTATCATTTTAATTGTTTTTATAATGTCTCCGCTTTCGTAAAATAATCCAACGTAGATTCCATTCTTTAAATCTTGTAAATTTATCACGTTACTGTTAATTGTCAACTGGCGAATAAGTTTTCCAGTCAAATCGTAAAGCATAAGATTATCGACATCAGAAAAGTTAATTGTCAAGTTATCGTGAAAGACAAGACTTTCAGTCGATGGAAAAGTCTCGTAATTTCTCAAGTTTGTAGCTGTTTTAACACAATTCAACGTATCTATAATTAATACTTTCGTTGTATCAGTAACGGTGACTTTTGTCGTATCATAAACTTTTATCGAATCAATATATGTGATGTTTGTTGGTTTTATTAAACCCGTCACACCGTCACATATTATATTAGCTCCTAACTTCTTGTTACTACTAATTAATAATAAAATATAAACGTCATTAGTCAAACCTATTGAAAAGGTATATTCAATTTTATAAGTGCCTGCTTTTAAAAATTCTTTGTTTAGAATACTACATTTTAACATTCCCCAGGTATCGTATATATTTAACGAAACGGTATCAGCATAATTAACTTTAAATTGTGTAGTAAAAGTTGATGTTGTTATCGGATTATGACCAATTTTTATATAACTTATCGACTGTGAAAAACAACTCATCGAAATAAGTGTCAAAAGAACCAAGATTTTAATTTTCATATTTGTAGTTTTTGTCAGCGTTTATTTTTTACTATGGTTGGTAACGAGTTGTTGGATGCAACTGTTACCGAATTCGTGTGACTTGTTATCACCCGAAAACCACGCCAAAGCGAGCGTGAAAGCCTTTAATTTGCATGGTTTCGGTAGTTTTTTGTGACAGATCGTTAGCACCTGTTTTTTATTTAAAATGGTAAATTAAAAGGTTCTTCATACGCATCATTAAATCTTTGCATTACTGTATTAATAAAATTCACTTTATCTTCTTTTGTAAGAGAATCATAAAGAGAATATAATTCAAAAATATTTTTGTATGAAACATCTGTATAACTTTTAACATATTTCGCTAAACTATATCCTTTGAAAATGTCTTTTGTTGTTAAATATTTTGACCATTTGTAATTTTTAACCAGCTCTTTCTGATATTCTAACCAATTTTTTGTCAATTCTGTATCAAACCGTTTGTCAAACCATACTCTTTTAAGATAAATAAATTCTCCATTTTTAACTGATTGATAACAAAAAATTGAGTTTAATAACTGATCAATATTTGTTTGAATGGTCTCAAGATTTTCTAGATTAACTTCTCTAGTAAGTTTTGTTATATCAAATGATATTTTGGTATCTGAAGTCATAGTCTTTGAATCAAGCAATTTTTTGATATTTGAATCAATATGAGAAATTTTATCTTCAATTGGTTTAAATATAGAGTTATTATTCTTGTCTTTTTTGCTCAAATTTTCATACATAAAGCCAGCCCATTGTTTCTTTAGTGATTCTTTTATATCTCCAAAAGATTCAAATGTATTATATGCATTACCTTCTTTTAATTCATGAATAATATCAAGAAAATAAAAAACATATCTATATGAATCATATGGGAATGGGTATGTTTCATCAAATTCCTTTTTTATTAATAATTTGGTTTGTTCAATTTGATTATCATCAATATTTTTTTCTCTAAATCTTTTAAGCATAACTTTTTCAAGTGCTCTTTTATAGTTTTTATAATCATAATCTACAAATTTGTTTATAAAAATATGCTTAAATATATCCGTCTCAAGAGCTTTTCTAAATTCCTTTAATGTAACCGAATCAGGAGAAATTCCTTCTTCTTTATCTTTATGATAAACACTACCATAATTATTGCCGACTACAAGAATAAATAATTGACACTTTGAAATTTCTTCTAAACACGAATCTTGTGCATGTAATTCATAATTATAAAAAATGTCATCAAATTCACTCATCACAGGTTCATACCCAAACTCAAGTATAAAATGTCTAAGTTGGAATCTTATATCCTGTAAATCATAACAGGTCGAGCTAACAAATATTCTAGGTGTTGCCATAACTTTTTACTTTTTTAAAATTGGTGCTAACGTAGTTATAAACTCAAGTAACTATTCATTTAGCAACCATTTCCAACGGCTAATATAAGTATTTACACAAACCAACAATAGCTTTTACCCATAAAAGTAAATGTAATTAACCTTATTTTTTAGTGGATGTTAAAAACATTGTCAAAGTCTTTAATTTATTGGCTTTAGCAAAGGTTACTTTAAGTTATTTACGTATTTCTATGCAAATAATTTCATATTGTGGCACAATAATTGAAAATAGCTGGTCGTATTAGTATAAAATTATTCACAACTTAAATCTTACCTTTATGGGAAAACTAGAAACAGGCCATGCCAAGAACATGGCAAACTTCGATGAGCTGTTAACAGTGGTTATCGGCTATGGAACGATTTACAAACCATCAAAATCGTCAATTCTACTACCGGCATTGCAAACTCTTGCAACCAATGCTCGCAACTCCTTGGCTGCCGTAAACAATGCCGCTGCTGCGTATCACACAGCTGTTGCCAATAGAGAGGTGGCATTTTCAACACTCAGCAAACTCTGTACTCGCATCCTCAATGCCATCAAAGCCACCGACACCACAGAGCAAATAGACGATAATGCCAAATCCTTGATACGAAAAATTCAAGGAACAAGAGCAACGCACCCTACCGCAGTAGCCACTCCTCAAGACATAACATCCGAAGTGGTGGTTGCAAAAACAAACTCTAGCTCACAAATGGGTTTCGACAACCGTTTAGATCATTTCGATAAACTTATAAAACTCCTTATCGGCATTGCGCTTTACGCACCCAACGAGGCAGATATGAAAACGGCGGCTCTCACAACCTTCTACACCGACCTAAAAACAAAAAATACCGCAGTAGTAACAGCAGCCGTTGCTCTTACAAATGCCCGCATAGCTCGCAACGAAATATTCTATAAATCAAATGTCGGCCTTGTCGATCTAACAATCGATATTAAAAACTATATCCGGTCTATTTATGGTTCAGGAAGCCCTCAACTAAAACAAATAACCAAGCTCACCTTTAAAAATCATTAGAACGAACAATAACTTTCCTCCTCTCTTTTGTTTTCTGCCAAACGCCATTTACTTTTTGTCAATGGCGTTTTTCTTTTTGCCTTCGGCACAGTGCATTCTTCCTTCGGCATTTTACATTCTTCCTTTGGCAAAATACATTCTGTTGTGGGCATTTTACTTTTTGCCAAAAACTTTTTTATAATAACCTTCGGCAAAGTACAAATAAGCTTTGGCACTTTTAAAACCGCCTTCTGCATTTTACATTCTTTGTTCGGCAAACTATAAAGAGCTTATGTCGGGATGGAATGAAAGACGAAACCTCATTGGAAATTGTTTTTTATATAAATTTCCTTTGCCGTACTTTTCCATTAATGGAAAGGAGTTGTCCGAAACGTCCCGAACCCCTGAAGGTGCTTCCTGTTTCAACGTTAAACATTTCATCAACGTTTAAAGAACAAGCCTTCAAATTATGTATCTCACAAAGTCCCCTTTAGATGATTTAGAGGTCTCAGGTGTAAAAGAAATCTTCAATTTTAACAAAGCAATAGCATACAGCAAATACCTAGCATCCAAATGTTATTAGAAAACACCTCAAATAGTTGTGCAATTGAAATGCATGAAATGAATCGAGCATTCAACAAAAATGCGTGCGACGAGTAAAAAACGCGACACTATGGCGTCATAAGCGTTTATCAAATGTTTTAATAATTTTAATTGGTTTTGATGAGTTCGCTTCGCTCGGTTTTTTGTCTTGACTTTCGGTTACTGAGTTTGCCGAAGTATTGTAATTTTTTGGTCAAGCCAAAAGTTAGAAATCAAAAAATAACAAAATAAACCATTCTCAATGAGGTTGAGTTATTCAGTAAGCCCTATGTAAACATGCGGATTGGGCTTTCAGCATTGCGATCGTTCTTTGAGTAGTATTTGGTAATTAGTTCATCATAGATGAAAGAAAAATCGATAAGCTCATTAATCTTTTGTAAACGATTATCCTTTGGTACGATTAGATCATATAAATCGGAATACGCACTCAGTTGTAATTGTTGTTGCTGTGCTAATATTTAATTCGCTTTAATCGAGGGATTAAAATACGAAAAAAGCAGTAAAACACAAGATCTTTCATGTATTTTACTGCTTTAATATTATTGTACCAGTACTTTTTCAGTATCCTCGATTTTTCTTCGGCTTTACTACTATTTTACTGATTTTTAAAATCGTTCGTAATTCATTTTAGTCTTCAACAACATGAATTTCTCTTGGAGCACTAGCACTACTTCCGTCTGTAATTTTTATCGACCATTTATGCTTTCCAGTACCACTAATGGTAAATTCAGAAGTTTCCATATCACCACTAATGGTGTATTTTCCTTCTGGTATAGCTTGATATTCCGAAGCTGTTTTTGCTTTAATATCTTTAAAAGTCAATGATCCAACAGAAATAGTTCCAATTGGTAGAGAACTATCGTTTTGTACCCGAATACTATGGTCAGCTGGTTTTTTGCATGATGTGGCAATTAACGCAATCGAAAGTAAGGCTAAAAAAATAAATTTTATCGATGACTTCATATTATTCAAAAGTTGCTTGTCCTTGTCCTATCGTTTTACCATCGCAAAATAATTGAATAGTATATGTGCCTGGAGTAACATCATCAGTTGCATTATAATAGATAGTTGCATCTATATCTTTGTTTTGATAGTCAACTTCTGTTTTTTCGGTATACATTATACTTTGATTTTCGTATTTGAACGTATTGGTTTCGTCTGCCGATAAACATGCTCCGTCTGCTCTAATAATTCTAAGATAAACCATTTTTGTGCCTGGATCTATAACACTGTTTTCAACAATGGTAAAAGTTGTTTTAATTTTTACCACTTTTTTTGCTTTTGTGACCAGTTTACTTTTACTATTAATCCCAGTAACAGTTATTCCAGCAGCTTTCATTACTGATGCTTTTTCTACTTTGACTGATAAATCCTCGAGTTGTTTTGTCTTTTCAACATCAACTTTAACTTGTTCCTCAACTTTTGATGATAGTTCCGTGTTTTTATCCGCCAATTGTTTATTTGAACTATTCAATGAATCAATCGTTTGTAAATAATGAATCGTAACTTTTCTAACCGATTCAATTTCTCTTTTGTACGATGATAATGAATCAAGATTTACTCTCATTGAATTGATTTTTCCTTTTAACGCTGATATCTCATTGAGTTTAGCTTTTATCTCGTCGCTAAGTTCTCCGTTTGAAGCATAAACGAGTTTCAATTGTTCCGAAATTGAATCAAGACTATGAATCATTTTTTCTCTTTCATCGGCAAGATTGTTCTTTGAAGTATCGCATGTATGCAGTACTTCAGTTACTTGCTTGTTTTGGTTGAATAAATATCCAACGCCACCCATTAGTAACAAAATGAGTGTTATGTAGAAAACATGAATTCCTACTGAACTTTTCTTTTTAGAATCTACTAAAATTTCATCATTAATTTCGCTCATATTGACTGTAGTTTTGGTACGTAAATATTTTATAATTACAAACCTACATGTTTTTTTTAAAAAATAGAACAATTTTCTATAAAAATAAAAGAGGGAGCAAACATTTTATTGCGCTCCCTCTTTTATTATCAATAATTAACCCTAAAATTATCCACACTTTGATGTTCCACAACTGGTACATATTAAGCATCCTTCTTGATAAACGAGATTTGGACTGCCACAATTAGGACATGTCTTTCCTCCTGTTGAAACAGTCCCTTCTGGGATATATTGTTTCAATGTACGTTCAACACCACTTCTCCACGAACTAATTGAGTCGTTATCAAGGTGAAGTGATGAAACAAGATTTACAACACTTTCAATTGGCATGCGATGACGTAAAACTCCTGAAATTAATCGGGCGTAGTTCCAATATTCTTTATTAAATAAACGATTCAAGCCTTCGAATGTTGCTTTATATCCTTGTTTGTCAACAAATTGAAAATCGTATCGAGTAGTTCCATCATCAGCTTTGTTTTTAATGATAAAACCTTTTTGAATTGATTTTGGTATGTATAAAATATCTTCATCAACAATACCCGTAAAGATTTCATAAGGATGTCCATTAAGCATTCCAACAAATGCAATCCATTGTTCTTTATTGTTCATGATACGAACAACATCAGCTTGTAATTGTTTTGGGCGTTTCGCTGGAATAAAAGCATCAATTCCGTCAGCTGTTGTATTTTCTTCTTTTTTCTCTTTGTTTGAAATCAATACTCCCGCACGCGATCCTTCACGGTAAACGGTAACTCCTTTACAACCTACCGACCACGCTTTTACATATAATTCGCCTACAAGTTCTTGTGTTGCTTGCTCTGGTAAATTTACGGTTACGCTAATTGAATGGTCAACCCATTTTTGAACGTCACCTTGCATTTGCACTTTGCTTGCCCAATCGATATCATTCGATGTTGCTTTGTAATATGGCGATTGTGAAACTAAATCATCAATTTTATCTGACGACCATTTTGCAATTTCAGTTACATCAATTCCTTTTGTTTCGGCCCAAGTAACAAACTTATGGTGGAATACTACATATTCTTCCCACGAATCGCCAACCTCGTCTACAAAACTAACTTTCGATTCTGCATCGCTTGGATTAACTTTTCTGCGACGTTTGTATGCTGGCATAAATACTGGCTCGATACCCGATGTTGTTTGCGTTAACAAACTCACCGAACCTGTTGGAGCAACTGTTAATAATGCAATATTACGACGACCATAGTTTAGTATGTCGGTATATAATTGTTCGTCTTCTTTTTTTATGCGAAGTAACATTGGATTGTTTCTTTCTCTGTCGGCATTAAATACTTTGAAAGGACCACGTTGTTTTGCCATTTCCATCGATGCACGATAGCATTCTATTGCTAATGTTTTGTGAACTTCAACACAGAAATCGTTAGCGTTTTCGCTTCCATAACGAAGATTTAAAGCTGCAAGCATATCGCCTTCGCTTGTTATTCCAATACCGGTACGACGACCTTCTTCAGCTTTGCGTTTAATGTTTTCCCAAAGGTTACGTTCAACACGTTTTACATCAAAATCTTCTGGGTCAGAGTCTATCTTTTTAAGTATTGCATCAATTTTTTCTAATTCAAGATCTATAATATTGTCCATCATTCTTTGAGCATATGCTGAATGTTTTTTGAATAATGGGAAATTGAATTTTGCACTTGCTGTAAATGGTTCTTCTACATAATTATATAGATTTAATGCCAATAAACGACAGCTATCGTAAGGACAAAGTGGTATTTCGCCACAAGGATTTGTCGAAATGGTTTTGAAACCTAAATCGGCATAACAATCGGGTAACGATTCGCGAATTATTGTATCCCAGAAAAGGATTCCTGGTTCAGCCGATTTCCATGCATTGTGAACAATTTTGTTCCACAATTTGCGTGCATCGATTTCTTGAACAACTGTTGGATTTGCTGATTCTACAGGATATTGTTGTTTATATGGTGTGTTATTAACGACAGCTTTCATGAATTCATCGTCAATTTTTACCGAAATGTTTGCTCCGGTAACTTTGCCTGCTTCAAGTTTTGCGTCGATAAATTTTTCAGCATCAGGATGTTTTATCGAAATACTCAACATCAACGCTCCACGACGACCGCCTTGAGCAACCTCGCGTGTCGAATTTGAATAACGTTCCATAAACGAAACAACGCCAGTTGATGATAATGCACTGTTATTTACAGCTGCACCCATTGGACGAAGATGCGATAAATCGTGACCAACACCACCGCGACGTTTCATTAATTGCACTTGTTCTTCGTCAACACGTAAAATACCTCCATACGAATCGGCAGGATTTTTCTGACCAATAACAAAACAATTAGAAAGAGAAACGGTTTGCATTGTATTGCCAATTCCCGACATTGGACTTCCTTGAGGAACAATGTATTTGAAATCTTTCATCACAGCAAAGAATTCTTCTTCTGTCATTGGATTGACATATTTTTTGTCAATTCGTGCCAATTCTTTAGCAATTCGGCGATGCATATCATCAGGAGTACGCTCGTGTAAACGCCCTTGTGAATCTTTTAATGCATACTTAGATACCCAAACTTTTGCAGCTAAGCTATCGCCTTTAAAATATTCAAGCGTTGCTTTTTCTGCTTCATCAGATGTGAATGTTGTCATCTTTTTTTCGTTTACTGTCATTTCAGTTTCTTCTATAAACATTGTTCAAAAGGGTTAACGGTTGATTTTATGAGCCTTAACTTTCTAAATTGTTGCGTAAAAATCGTAGGTTAAAATTAGAATTTTGAGCCTTTCAAAAACCAAAAATAGACTCATACTTATCAAAGAGTTTTTAACAAAGTATGCTTTTGATTTTCAAATCGTTGAAATACAACAATGTGCATTTCGAAAATCTTTATAGCTATTTACACAATAAAATTAAAATGATGCTGAGAAAAAAAGTAAATAGGCGATTTCTTGTTGTGTTAATAGTTATACATCAAACTGTAATTCAAACTGTTGTGAGTGATTGAATGAAAGTCTATGATAGGGTGAAATTCCGTGTTGATATATGGCTTTACGATGAAATTCGGTAGGGTAACCCTTATTTTCATTCCATCCATATATTGGATATTCTAGATGGATGTTTTGCATAAAATCGTCACGGTAGGTTTTAGCTAAAATCGAGGCTGCAGCTATCGACAAATACTTGCCGTCACCTTTAACAATACAAATGTGTGGAATGCTTTGATAAGGTTTAAATCTATTACCATCTATAATAATAAATTCGGGTTGTGGATTTAGTTGTTCCAAAGCTCGGTGCATCGACAAAAACGATGCATTTAGTATATTTATCTTATCAATCGTTTTATGATCAACAATACCAACAGCATAAGAAATTGCATCTCGTTCAATATCTTTTTGAAGCTGATATCGAATCTTTTCTGTTAGTTTTTTAGAATCGTTTAAAAAAGAATTTTTGTAATCGGGTGGGAGAATAACTGCTGCTCCAAAAACGGGACCAGCCAAGCAACCGCGACCTGCTTCATCGCAACCAGCTTCAATAAATCCTTCTTTATAATATGATTGTAATTCCAAAAGCTTTTGTGATTTTTTAAGAAATGTTTAGTAACAAATTCAATATTACCGTACTTTTGAACAAATTTACATAAAATGTCGATAGTAGTAACAAATCTCACCAAAGAATACGGTCTTCAAAAGGCAGTTAACGATATTTCTTTTACTGTAAATAAAGGCGAAATAGTTGGTTTTATTGGCCCTAATGGTGCTGGAAAATCAACAACAATGAAAATTATTACCGGATATCTCAGAGATTTTACGGGGAAAGTCGAAGTTAATGGACTCGAATTATCAACAAACCTTATTGAAGTTAAACGCCAAATTGGATATTTGCCCGAACACAATCCTTTATATTTAGATATGTATGTTCGCGAATATCTTCGTTTTGTTGCAGGCATTCATAAATTAGGAAAGGAATCGGCTCAACGAATTAATAATGTTATTGAACTTACAGGTTTAGGTCTCGAACAAAAAAAGAAAATAGGAAGTCTTTCAAAAGGATATCGTCAACGTGTGGGATTAGCTTCTACTTTAGTTCACGATCCATCGGTACTTATTCTAGATGAGGCTACTACAGGTTTAGATCCTAATCAGATTGTTGAAATTCGTAATCTCATTGCAACCGTTGGAAAAGAAAAAACCGTGTTGCTTTCGACACACATCATGCAAGAAGTCGAAGCTATTTGCCAAAAGGTTATCATCATAAATAAAGGTAAAATTGTAATGGATGATATTTCCGAAAATGTAAATTCCTATTCTAAAGAAACCCGTCAACAAGTCTTTGCCGAATTTTCGAAATCGATTGATATAAAATCGCTTTCTACTATATCTGGAGTTGTTGAAATCCAAAATGTTGACGCAAATAAATGGTTAATTATGGGAAATGGATTAGTTGATATTCGTCCAAATATTTTTGATTTTGCTGTAAAAAATGGATTGCAAGTTCTCTCGCTTCACGAGCAGCAACAAAGCTTAGAAGATGTGTTTAGAGAAGTAACCAAATAATCATTTTGTGAAATATTTTGAAATATAAAAAATTACACTACCTTTGTAGCTCAATATAACACAATTGATAGGGGACCGAAAGTCCCCTATTTTAATTACAAAAAGTACGATGATTAATGCAAAAACAGTAGAACAAATTGTAAACGACAAAATTGCCGGAAGCCATTTGTATCTTGTAGAAGTTACCGTTGGAGCGCAAAATGCCATTTCGGTATTTGTCGATTCGGATGAAGCTGTAACACTTGCCGATTGTATTGAATTAAGCAAACATGTTGAAGCTCAATTTGATCGCGAAGTCGAAGATTTCGAATTAAATGTTTCATCTGCCGGATTGTCGGAGCCGTTTAAAGTAGCTCGTCAATTTGTAAAAAATATTGGAAAAGAAGTCGAAGTAATTGGTAAAGATGGTATAAAAAACATTGGTACTTTACTCGCTTATAATGAAACAGGCATCGAATTGGAAATGATTAAAAAAATCAAACCCGAAGGTGCTAAACGTAAACAAGACATTGCAATAAAAGAATTGATATCGTTTGACAAAATCAAACTCGTTCGAATTTATATATCATTTAAATAGTATTTAAACAATTTAAACTTTAGTCACATGAAGATAGAACATCAGAATCTGATCGAGACATTCTCTGAGTTCAAGGAATTGAAAAACATCGACCGCCCAACAATGATGCGCGTTCTTGAAGATGTTTTTAGAAGTATTTTGATTAAAAAATACGGTACTGACCAAAACTTCGACATTATCATCAACATCCAGAAAGGTGATTTTGAGATTTGGAGAAACCGTCAGGTAATAGCTGATGACGAATTAGAAGATCCAAATCTGCAAATTTCATTAACCGAAGCAAAAATGATTGACGAGGATTATGAAATTGGTGAGGATGTGAGTGACGAGGTTAAATTAGAAGATTTCGGTCGTCGTGCAATTCTTGCATTACGTCAAAACCTTACTTCTCGAATCTTAGAATTAGAAAAGGATAACCTTTATAATAAATACAAACATCGTATTGGACAAATCGTTAGCGGTGAAGTATATCAAGTTTGGAAAAAAGAAATGCTTATTCTTGATGACGAAGGTAACGAACTTATTCTCCCTAAAACAGAACAAATACCTACTGATTTCTTCCGCAAAGGAGATAATGTACGTGGTGTTGTTGTACGTGTTGAAATGAGAAATAACAGTCCGCTAATCATTCTTTCTAGAACATCACCATTCTTCCTAGAGCGTTTATTCGAACTTGAAGTTCCCGAAATTTTCGATGGTCTAATTACGATTAAAAAAATCGTTCGTATCCCAGGCGAAAAAGCAAAAGTTGCTGTTGAGTCTTACGACGATAGAATCGATCCAGTTGGAGCATGTGTTGGTATGAAAGGTTCTAGAATTCATGGAATAGTTCGTGAGTTGAAAAACGAAAATATCGATGTGATTAATTACACAAGCAATAATCAATTGTTTATTACTAGAGCATTAAGCCCTGCAAAAACAACTTCGATTGTTGTAAACGAAGCAAAAAAACACGCTGAAGTTTATTTACGTCCCGACCAAGTTTCGATTGCAATTGGAAAAGGTGGAACAAATATCAAATTAGCAATTCAATTAACAGGATACGAAATTGATGTTTATCGCGATTCGGAAGAAGATGATGAGGATGTTAATATTGAAGAATTCAGCGACGAAATCGAAGGATGGGTTATCGAAGCATTCAAAGCAATTGGTTGCGATACTGCTAAGAGCATCTTAGATAGAAGTGTTGCCGATCTTGTTAAACGTACTGACCTTGAAGAAGAAACAATACTTGAAGTGCGTGATATTCTTAAAGCAGAATTTGAAAAATAATAAAATAAAGAAGATGATGACAGTCTTTTTTTGATTGTCATCATCTTAATACAATATAACAAAGAGGTTAATACAGTTTTTTCACAAAAAATAATTAGGTTTGCATATCTAAGCAAACGTACATTTAACGAATCTTAGATATCATTCAATTAAGTTTACATTTATGGCTTATCGACTTAATAAAGTAACACGCGAGTTTAATGTTGGGAACAGCACTATTGTAGAGTTTCTTGCTAAAAAGGGACACAAAATAGATTCTGACCCAAACACAAAAATTAGCGATGAAGAGTATCAGTTGCTAGTAAACGAATTCAATTCGGAGAAAAAAGTAGCGAGTGAGTCGAAAAATCTTAACATGGCCGACGTGAGAAAGAAAAAAGAAACTATCTCACTCGATGCTGTTGAGCAAGTACCTAATCAAGATTCGTCTGATGATGAACCTGAAATAGAAGTTACTGAAGCACCAGATGTAACTATTAAAGTTGTTGGAAAAATTGATTTAGGATCGATCAATTCAAAAACACGTCCCGATAAAAAGCCATATACTCCTGAACCTAAAAAGCCAGAAGTAAAAGTTGTTACTAAACCCGTTTCTGAAATTCCTGTTAAAAAGGAAGAAAAAGTAATAGAAAAACCGGTTGCTAAAGTTCAAGAACAACCAAAGCCAGAACCTATCGTAGAGAAAGTAGAAAAGCAAGTTGTTGAAGAAGAATTATATACACCAGATAGAGCGCCAATCGATTCAAACGTTAAAGTTATTGGTCGAATTGACTTAAATCTGTTAAATCAAAAAACACGTCCCGATAAAAAATCGAAAGAAGAACGCGATCAAGAAAGAAAAGATCGTAAATTTAAAGGACGTCCTGAACCAGAAGCAGCTAAAGCAGCTCAACCTGCAGCTCCTAGATCAGAAGAACGAGTAAATAGAGATCCACGTTTCGAAAATAGAGATCGCAATACAAGAAATGATGTTTATAAAGCACCAGTTGATAAATTAAGCGGTCCTACAATTGTTGGCAAAATCGATTTAGTTGATTCTACTGATTCAAATTCAAGTCATCATAAAGGAAAACGTGCTCGAATTAAAAAGGATCATGTTAGAGTTGATGATAAAAAAGTTATTGCTACTGCTCCAGTAGGTGCAGATAAAGACAAGAAAAAGACCTTTACAAATAACAATGCTAGCAACAATAATAATAAAGGTGGAAAAGGTAAGAAATTCGAAAAACGCGAAGAAGTAAGCGAAAAAGACGTTCAAAAACAAATTAAAGAAACGTTCAATACGCTTTATGGTAAAGAAAAATCGAAAGCTATAAAATATCGTCGCGAAAAAAGAGATGCAGCACGCCAAGGTGTACTTGATGATGCTGAAAGACAAGAAGAAGATAAAATGATTATCAAAGTAACAGAATTTATTTCTGTTAGTGATTTATCAAAAATGATGGACGTTCCAGTTAACGAAATCATTTCAACTTGTATGTCTTTAGGAATGTTCGTTTCAATTAATCAACGCCTTGATGCTGAGACTATCGCATTAATTTCTGAAGAATTTGGTTATGGAGTAGAATTCGTAACAGTTGAAATTCAAGAAGCAATTCAAGAAGAAGAAGATACTGAAGATAAAATGAAACCACGTCCACCAATTGTTACCGTAATGGGACATGTGGATCATGGAAAAACATCGTTACTCGATTATGTACGCCGTACCAACGTTATTGCTGGTGAGGCTGGAGGAATAACTCAACATATTGGAGCATATAGTGTGAAATTAGACGAAGAAAGAAGTATTACATTCCTCGATACTCCTGGTCACGAAGCGTTTACCGCAATGCGTGCACGTGGAGCAAAAGTTACTGACGTTGCAATTATTGTAGTAGCAGCTGATGATAACGTGATGCCTCAAACAATTGAAGCTATTAATCATGCTTCTGCAGCTGGGGTTCCTATTGTGTTTGCAATTAATAAAATAGATAAAGAAGGTGCTAATGTTGATAATATTAAACAACAATTAGCTGCAATGAATTACTTAGTAGAAGATTGGGGTGGTAAATATCAATCGCAAGAAATTTCTGCTAAAAAAGGAATTAGTGTTGATAAACTATTAGAGAAAGTACTTCTTGAAGCAGAAATGTTAACATTAACAGCAAATCCTGATAAACGTGCAAAAGGTACTGTTATAGAATCGGAACTTGATAAAGGTCGTGGATATATTTCTACCTTACTTTTAGAAGGTGGTACATTGAAAGTTGGTGATATAATGCTTGCGGGACAATATACAGGACGTATAAAAGCGATGTATAATGAACGTAATCAACGTATACAAAAGGTTGTACCTGCTGAACCAGTTATTGTACTTGGTTTAAATGGTGCACCGCAAGCTGGCGATAAATTCAATGTTATGCCAAGCGAAAAAGAAGCAAAAGAAATTGCATCGAAACGCGAACAACTTATGCGCGAACAAGCCATGAGAACCAATAAGCATATTACACTTGATGAAATTGGTCGTCGTATCGCAATCGGAAACTTCAAACAATTAAATATTATTGTAAAAGGTGACGTGGATGGTTCGGTTGAAGCATTAGCAGATTCATTAATAAAATTATCGAACGAAGAAATCGTCGTAAAAGTAATACACAAAGCAGTTGGACCTGTAACAGAATCAGACGTTATGCTTGCTTCTGCATCAGACGCAATTATCATTGGATTCCAAGTTCGTCCTTCTGTAAGTGCTCGTAAATTAGCCGAAAAAGAAGGAATCGATATTCGTCCTTACTCGATTATCTACGATGCAATTAACGATGTTCGCGATGCGATGATTGGTATGCTTTCTCCAGAAATTAAAGAAGAAATTACAGCAACAATCGAAATTCGCGAAGTATTCAAAATCACTAAAGTTGGTACCGTTGCAGGTTGTTTCGTTACCGATGGAAAAATCGATCGTAAAAATAAAGTTCGTATTATTCGCGATGGAATCGTTATATACTCAGGCGATTTAGGTTCTTTAAAACGTTTCAAAGACGATGTGAAAGAAGTTGCAAGAGGTTTCGAATGCGGACTTAATATCGATAAATTTAACGATATTAAAGAAGGCGATATTATTGAAGCATATTCATTGAAAGAAGTTCAACGTAAAAAATTGAACTAAACGAACATAAGTCGAAAGGATTTAGATGGACATTCAAAAGAAAGCACCGATAACAACTGGAATGCCAACTTTCAATCATAAGGAAGTTGAAATTCTATATTCGTCTGGCCTAGATATTGACCATTTAACCCTCGATAAGTTAATGCTTTTACCACGACGCACATTAGTCGAGGATCTAGAGAAAGTATTGCTTGATTCGATTTTACGTTATCCTATATTTGTTGAAGCTGATAGTAAAGATATTCTTACTGAAGAAGATATTACTTTTCCAATTCATGCTTTAATATTGCTTGCAGAACTTCGTTCGTCTAAGAGTTTGCCTTTAGTTTTAAAGGTATTTCGTCTCGACAACGATTTTATAAATTTCTGGTTTGGTGAATATGTAAATATGTTCCTATGGGAACCAATTTACCAATTATGCTATAGCCAGTTAAATGTTATGCGAGCGTTTATCTTTGAAGAAAATATTATTCCTTCAGTTCGTACAGCAGTTTCTACCGCTATTTCTCAAATATCTTTTCATCAACCCGAAAAGTATTTAGAAGTTGTTATGTGGTATAAAGATGTTTTAAATTTCATGATTAAGAATAAAGATAATGATACGATCTGTAACTCTGATGTTATTGGTTTTCTAGTTCTTGATGCTACTAATATTGGTGCTATGGAAATTAGTCATCAAATAAAACAGGTGTATAAAAATCAAATGCCGAATGAATGGATTTGTGGTGGTTTAGACGCTGTTTTGGAGAAAATTATGGAAGGTGCTGATATTTCTGAAACATTAGAAATCAAAGATATTTTCCATCAATACGAAGAAATTATTGATTATTTCTTTAGAAATAATTCTGATACAGAAGAAGATGATGAGTTATTTCGTTTTAGTAAAAATTAATCGAAATTGGATATAATAAAAAAAGCCGCTTCAAAATGTTTTGAAGCGGCTTTTTTATGCGATTAATGGTTATTACATTTCAATAAACTCAAACTTTAAATTTAAAAATTTAGCGTATTGATTTCCCGAAACAAGCATATCGTTATCTTCTTTTTCGTAAAACCATTTAATGATAATATTATTCTTTTCAATAAAATTTTCTAACTGAAGAAATAATTTTGCAATTTGTTTTGAAGATGCAGTATTAAAATATTCTAATCGTATCTCTACACAAATATCCTTGCCCGAAATAGATTGCATACTCTCTTCAACCCATGTAAATACTGGTTTGTAGAAATCAATTGCATTTTCTGGCAATGATCGACCAGTAATAACAAATAATCCTTTGTTAATATCTAGTTCTACTTGCGGTGTGTCTTCAGTCTTATTTATAATTAATGGTTCCATATCCTAAATAGATTCGTCCCTAAAACAGCGTAAAATTAAACTTTTTATTGTAAAAAACAAACAACTTTTTAAATTTCCCACTCAAATCCGTCTTTTGTGTCTTTTACTTTAACACCTAGCGATTGCAGTTCATTTCGTATTCGGTCGGAAGTTGCAAAATCTTTGTTTTGTTTGGCTTCTACTCTCATTGTAAGTAAAAGGTTTACTATTCCCGAAAGAATTCCTTCGTTCGATGCATTATTTTGTTCAATTCGTATTCCTAAAATATCGATTAAGAACGTATCGAAAAGCGATTTTAGTTCATCAATATCTAATTGAGAGGCCTTTTCTATTTCTGCTTTTACCGAGTTTATAGTTTTTGCTGCATCAAATAAATGTGCAAGAACTATAGGGCTATTCAAATCATCACTCATCGCATCAAAACATTTTTGTTTGTATTCAAAAACTTTGATTGTAGATTCCGAACTAACTTGTAATTTTTGTAATGTTTGATATGCCGATGTTAATCGCTCCAATCCTTTTTCTGATGCTTGCAATGCTTCGTTCGAGAAATCGAGTGTGCTACGATATTGAGCTTGAAGAATGAAGAATCTTATTGCCATTGGACTATAAGGTTTCTCAAGTATTTTATTAGTTCCGTTGAAGAATTGATTTAAGGTTATAAAATTACCTAAAGATTTACCCATTTTTTGACCGTTGATGGTGATCATGTTATTATGTACCCAATAACGAACCGAATCTTTACCTAAGGCTGCAACCGATTGTGCAATTTCGCATTCGTGATGTGGAAACATTAAATCCATTCCACCACCATGAATATCGAATGTTTCGCCAAGATATTTAACTCCCATTGCCGAACATTCCAAATGCCAGCCTGGAAATCCATCGCTCCAAGGCGAAGGCCAACGCATTATATGTTCTGGTTTAGCCTTTTTCCATAATGCAAAATCGAGCGATGCACGTTTTTCGTCTTGTCCATCAAGTTGACGAGTATTGTTTTGTAAATCATCTATTATGCGACCCGAAAGTTTGCCATAATTATGTTTCTTATGGTATGCTTCAACGTCAAAATAAATTGAACCTTGCGATTCGTAAGCAAAACCATTTTCCATGATTTTCTTAATAAATTCTTGTTGTTCAATAATATGTCCCGATGCACGCGGTTCGATACTTGGCGATTTGCAATTTAATAATTTCATGCAATCGTGAAAATTCTCTGTGTAAAGCTGAACAATTTCCATTGGCTCAAGTTGTTCGAGACGAGCTTTTTTCGCAATTTTGTCTTCACCTTCGTCAGCATCATTTTCAAGATGACCAACATCAGTTATATTTCTCACATATCGAACTTTGTAACCTAGAAAAGTTAGATATCTAAAAAGAATATCGAATATAATTGCTGGACGAGCATGTCCAAGATGAACTTCGCCGTAAACAGTCGGACCACAAACATACATTCCTACATTAGGCGCATTATTGGGTTTAAACTCTTCTGTTTTACGTGTTAACGTATTGTAAAGGAATAATGTATGTGACATGATATGCAAATCTTTTTTGAAAGCCAAAAATACTGTTTTTAGGCAAATATCGCAAGTATAATATCGAAATGTTATTTAGGTAATTTTCAATGAACTAAGTCGTCTAAACTATCAATTTGGAAAAATAACCAAAAAAATATACCTTTGCGTTCTTATTTTCAAAAACTTGGCTTTGTCCAAGATGAATTTATAAGTTGATTGTAGCGAATAAAGATTATGCCAGTAAATATACCCGATAAGTTACCATCGAATGATATTTTGAGAAACGAAAATGTGTTTGTGATGAATGAATCGCAAGCTATTCGTCAAGATATTCGACCATTGAAAATTGCAATTCTCAATCTAATGCCTGTGAAGATGACTACCGAAACGCATTTACTTCGAATGCTTTCGAATTCTCCTCTTCAGGTAGAAATTACCTTGCTATACACGGCTACTCATATTCCTAAAAATACTCCAATGGAACATTTAAATATGTTCTATAAAAACTTTAATGATGTTAAAGATAAGAAGTTCGATGGACTAATAATTACAGGTGCTCCTATTGAACATCTTGATTTTGAAGAAGTTTATTATTGGGAAGAACTTTCCGAAATATTTAAATGGAGTACTACAAATGTTACTTCTACATTAAATATTTGTTGGGGGGCTCAAGCCGCTTTGTATTATTTCTACGGAATTCCAAAATACGATATGCCGAAAAAAGTATTTGGTATTTTTGAACATAAAGTTCACGATAAAAATATTCCATTAGTTCGTGGATTCGACGATTTGTTTTTAGCTCCTCATTCTCGAAATACTGAGAATCGAGCAGCTGATGTTTTAAGAATTCCCGATCTTCAATTAGTAAGCACTTCTGAAGAAGCTGGATTATATATTGCACAAAGTAAAGATGGTCGTAGAGTCTTTGTTACTGGACATTCCGAATACGAACCATTAACGTTAAAAGAAGAATATTTTAGAGATTTGGAAAAAGGAATTGATATCGAAATGCCAAAGCATTATTTCCCCGAAAACAATCCAAATAATATTCCTCAAAATAGATGGAAAAGTCATGGTAGTTTGTTGTATGCTAATTGGTTAAACTATTATGTATACCAATTAACGCCATTCGAGATTTAATTTTTCCAAAAAACTTGTAAAAGTTGCTAGAATCAAGACAATTTTTACGATTTTTGTAATTCAAGTTAATTTATAAAATAATACTATTGCGCATCGAAAGAGTTGTACCTTCCGATGTTAACCTTAACTCAAATTAAAAAATGAGAGTCATTAAATTCGGTGGAACTTCTGTTCAAAATGCCGTAAACATTAACAAAGCTAAAGCTATAATCAAAGAAAAGATTGCAGACGACAAGTTATTGGTTGTTGTATCTGCATTTGGTGGAGTAACCAACAAACTCATCGAAGTAAGTAACCTTGCAGCTAAAGGTGACAATACGTATACGACGATCTTAAGAGATATTGAAAACAGACATATTGATACGATAAAAGAATTAATTTCTTCTGATAAACAATTACATGTAATTGAACATGTAAAATTAGAACTTAAAAATTTCGACGATTTACTACATGGTATTTTCTTGTTACAAGAATTATCGACTCGCACACTCGACTTAATTATGAGTTTTGGTGAACGTCTTTCAGCTTATATCATTGCAAATGCATTGAAAGAATCGGGCGTTAATGCCGAATATTTAGATGCTCGCGAAGTTATTAAAACCGATAAAAACTTTGGTTCGGCTAAAGTAAATTACGAAATTTCAAATGCAGCAATTAAACAACATGTTGGAAATGCATCGAAAGTATTTGTAGCAACAGGTTTTATTTCGAGCACTGTCGATAACGAAACAACAACACTTGGTCGTGGTGGTTCCGATTATTCTGCTGCAATATTTGCCGGAGCTTTAGATGCTAAGGTTTTAGAAATTTGGACTGATGTCGATGGTATGATGACTGCCGATCCACGTAAAGTGAAAAAAGCATATCCAATTCGTCATATTTCGTATGCCGAAGCAATGGAACTTTCTCATTTTGGAGCAAAGGTTCTTGAGCCACGCACCGTGTTACCTGCATTAAGTAAGAAAATTCCAATTCTAATAAAAAATACATTCAATCCATCGGCCGAAGGTACTTTGATTACTGAAAAAGCTGAAAACAAAAGCCTTCAAATTCGTGGAATTTCATCAATCGATCATGTTTCTTTAATTACCGTTCAAGGTAGTGGAATGATTGGTGAAGCAGGTATTTCTTCTCGTTTATTCCAAGCAATTGGTCGCCAAAAAATAAACGTAATTCTTATCACACAATGTTCGAGTGAGCATTCAATAACCTTTGCTGTTTTACCTCAAGATTCTGAAAAAGCACAACATTGTCTTGAATCAGAATTCGATTTAGAAATAAAGCTCAATTTAATTGATGCAGTTATCGTAGAAAACGACCTTGCTGTAATTGCCGTGGTTGGCGAAAATATGAAGAATATTCCTGGAATATCTTCAAAACTATTTACAGCACTTGGACGCAATGGAATTAATGTTGTTGCTATAGCTCAAGGCGCTTCTGAATTGAATATTTCGGTAGTAATAAGCAATGTAGATAAAGTAAAAGCTGTAAATGCAATACACGAAATATATTTCCTTTCTGATGTAAAAACAGTAAATGTTTTTGTTGTTGGAACAGGAACAATTGGTGGTGCATTGCTAAAACAAATTGCATCACAACACGATACATTAATTACAAAACACGGAATTGATGTTCGTGTAGCAGGTATTTCAAACATCGACGGATATTTAATTGACGAAGATGGTATAGATTTATCGAAATGGGATGATCTAATCAAATCGAAAGGTAAAAAGCCTGTTTTTTTAGATTTTGTTAGCGAAATAAAAGAGTTAAATCTTAGAAATAGTGTATTAGTCGATAATACTGCAAGCTACGATGTTGCTGCTGTTTACGAAGAATTATTGGAGAAAAGTGTTTCAATTGTAACTCCAAATAAAATCGCAAATGCAAGCGATTATGCTCGTTATTCGAAACTTCATGCAATTGCAAAAGCATCGGGTGCTCGTTTCTTGTACGAAACCAATGTTGGTGCAGGTTTACCCGTTATAAGTACTTTAAAAGACTTAATAAATAGTGGAGACGAAATCATCAAGATCGAAGCTATTTTATCTGGATCATTAAATTACATATTTAGCAACATAAGCTCAACAAAGAACTTCTCTGTTGCGGTTAACGAAGCCCGTCAAAAAGGATTTACAGAACCAGATCCTAAAATTGATCTTTCGGGTAAAGACGTTGCTCGTAAAATTTTAATTTTAAGTCGCGAAATTGGACAACAAGTTAATCTTGAAGATATCGATATTTCAAATTGTTTGTCACCAGAAAGTCAAAAGACAGAGACTTGGGAGCAATTGAGCCAAACATTAGTTGCTCATGATGATTCAGTTTACTCGGCAAAAATTAAACAAGCAGAAGAAAAAGGTAATCGTTTGAAATATATTGCAACCTACGAAAATGGAAAATCGTATACCGCAGTAAAAGAAATTGGACCAGAACATCCATTTTACAATATTTTAGGAAGCGACAATATTATATCATTCACAACTGCACGCTACAAAACCAATCCATTAATTGTTATTGGTCCAGGAGCTGGTGCAGAAGTTACTGCTGCTGGTGTCTTTGCAGACATCATTCGTATAGTGAATTATTAGCTATAGAAAGTCAGTAATTATTAAGGTAAATAATTACTGACTTTTTCTTTTTTGATTAGAAAGATTTTTTATATTTGTTAGATAAGTGAAAAGGAATGGAATCTCTGATTATAGAAGCTGAACAGGACACACCATCGGTGTTGTTTGATAAAGGAACGAATACCTTTATGATAGCAAATAGGTCATATCCCGAGGATGCGATTGAATTTTATAGACCAGTATTAGCTTGGTTGCGCGATTATATTAAAGAACCGAACGAACATACCGTTTTCGATTTTAAACTCGATTATTTCAATACAACGTCAAGCAAACAGATTTTTAAAATGATGTTACAGCTTGAACAATTGGGAAAAACAAGCGATGTTGTAATTAGATGGCATTATAAAAAGTTCGATAAAGAACTCCATAATCATGGCGAAATTTTCTCGAAAATTATAAATGTACCTTTCGAGTTGTTAGATTTTTAGAAGTAATTCTAATTATCTATTTCTTGAGATGTGTACCTTCTTTCCCGCTTAATATTGCGTTGTATCTATTTTTATCTTTTAATATTGCAATAGCTTCTTTCAACTCTTTACTATGACCAATATTAAAACGGATTCTTCCTTTTTGATAATAATATCGTGAAGCTATTTCAGAACCAATAATTCGTTTTATTTGTTCTTTATATTTTGAAAAATCGTTCTTCTTCTCGTTTGCAATTTTCTTCTTCAAAGCTTCTATTTCATCTTTAACCGATGTTAAATAGCTTTCTTCTTTTGCATCATCTTCCAATATTTTTATTTGCTTATCAGTTTCTGTTTGAAACTCGAATTGTTTAGATTTTGCAAATGTTACAAAGTCATTATAAACTGCGTCAGAAAGTGTAAATGTTTCTGCACTATCAATCGATTTATGTTCGGATTGGAATTTGGTTACAAAATCGAAAATAATATTTTTATCCATCAATCCTTCAACGATATTTCCAAAATCATCTTCCTTAACTTCTAGGTCTGGGAAAATTCCTCCGCCATCGAAAACACTTCGACCATGTTTGGTTTTAAATTCGGTACGAAGTGAATCAGGCACCTTTCCAACACTTCCATCTGCATTCCTATGAGAATAATCTAAAGCTTGAATACAGCGACCACTTGGAATATAATATTTTGCAATCGTTACTTTTAACTTCGTGTTATAGGTTAAATCGCACGTTGATTGTACCAAACCTTTACCATAAGTCCTTTCACCGATAATTACGGCTCTATCTAAATCTTGCATCGAACCAGAAACAATTTCCGATGCCGAAGCTGAACCGCTGCTTACAAGAATTACCATCGAAATCGATGTGTCGATAGGTTGTTCGTTAGTTGTATATATAGCATTATTGGTTGAATATTTGCCGCGAGTACTAACTATCTCTTTGCCTTTGGGGACGAATAAATTGCAAATTTTAATTGATTCCATAAGCAATCCACCAGGATTATCGCGCAAATCGAAAATAATAGATTTTGCACCTTTTGCTTTTAATGCAACTAATGCTTTTTTAACTTCTTCACCCGAATTTTCTGTAAAGCTACTTAATATCATGTAGCCTATTTCTTTGTCAACCATAGCATAATATGGTACACTTTCGATTTTTATTTGTTCGCGAGTTATCTTTTTTTCGACATTCGATTTTGTAGTAGGTTTTCTTACGGTAAGCAATATTGTTGTTCCCGATTGTCCTTTTAATAATTCACTTATTTGATCGGTTGTTTTTCCTTCTACATTTTTCCCATCAATTGCAACTATAATATCACCAGGAACGATACCTGCTTTTTGAGCTGGATAGTTTTCGTAAACATCGGTTATAATCATACTTCCATTATAATCTTTAATCGAAGCACCCAATCCACCATATTCGCCTGTTGTCATGAATTTAAAGTCTTCCATTCTCGATTCTGGAATATACACCGTATAAGGATCGAGCGATTTTAGCATTTCGTCGATGCTTGTTTGAATCATCTTTGTTGGATCGATTTTGTCGACATACAAAGTATTCAGATTCTTAAATAAATTATAGTAAATATCAAGGTTTTTTGTGGTTTCGAAATCTTTATTATCGTCGAAACCAGTAAATAAAATACTTATAATTCCAAGCATAAGAATACTTGATGATATTGCTATCCAGCGTTTTGCCTTTTTATGAAATTGTATCTTCATCTTAAGTTAATTTGGTACAGGATCATGTCCATGTCCACCCCATGGATGACATCTTAATAAACGTTTTGTAAGTAAAAAAACACCTTTAAAAATACCGTGTTTCGTAATTGCCTCGATTCCATATTGCGAGCAGGTTGGGTGAAATCTGCAAGAATTTGGAAGCCATGGAGAGATAATTAATTGATAGAATTTAATCAATAGTATCAGAACCATTTGTAATGGCCAGAGAATTACTCGAATTATTCTGTTTCCATTTTTTGAGTTCATGCTCCAATTTTGATAGCGAATGTATTACATTTTCCTCAATTTCGCGATATTCTTTTATTTCTTTTCTTGTGTAAATAAAAATGAACGAAAGCGAAAGTTCGAGTTCCTGTAATAATGAATGTAATTGTGTTTTATTAAGTCGATAAGCCTCACGTATCCTACGTTTAAGGATATTACGATGGACGGCTCTTTTAAAAAATCTTTTTGAAACAGAAATTGCAACTTTCGGTAATGGAGTATCATTGTTTTTTACTAGCCATACAATTCGTAAACCATTGCAATGGATGGTTTTCCCTGACGTAAATAATTCATCGAATGTGCTTTTAAGGCAAAGATGTTCGCTTTTGGGGAATGAAAAAGGATGCTCCATACAATGAAAAAAGAAAGGGGAATATTACTTCCCCTTTTTAGCTGAATCTTTATTAATACGTTTTATGTATTGTTCGAGTGCCATTATCATCGATGGGGCTTCGGGCATTGGAGCTTGTATGTCGAGCCTTAAACCAGCATCTTCTACTGCTTTTGCAGTTGCTGATCCAAACGATGCGATTACTAAACCGTTTTGTTCGAAATCAGGGAAGTTCGATTTTAATGAACTAATTCCTTGAGGACTAAAGAAAACCATAACATCGTAATCTCCAGTTTTAATGTCTGAAATATTACTATTTATTGTTTTATAAAGTATTGCTTTTGAATATGCTATTGTATTTGCATCTAATTTGTCACACAATTCTTGGTTCATTGTGTCAGACACAGGAATAAAATATTTTTCTTCTCTATGTTTTAAGATGATATCTAAAAGTTCATCTAATTTACCTTCGCTATGGAAAATTTTACGTTTACGAAAAACGATATACTTTTGAAGATAAAATGCTGTCGACTCTGAATTACAAAAATATTTCATCGTTTCTGGAATGGTAATTCTAATTTCTTTTACCAATCTAAAAAAATGATCGATTGCAATCTTGCTGGTGAATACTATCCCTGAATGATCAAGGATGTTAACCTTCTGGGTTCGAAAGTCCTTCGAAGAAATCGGCTCAACTTGAATAAACTGTCGAAACTCAACTTCAACGCCATTCTTTTTTGCCAAATCATAGTAAGGAGACTTGTCCGATTCCGGCTTTGGCTGTGATACTAGTATTTTTTTAATCTTCATAACAGTAGTGAGTTAAATTATCCAACTCCTTCGGTCTTCTATTTGGTTTTTTATACTTATAACGTCACTATTCTAAGTAATAACGCTAATGGTAAAATTTCCAATGTGCAAAGATACAACAAAATATAGAATACTGATACACTTTGTCGATAACTTACGAAAAATCCACGGATTAATTTGAATATAAAAATGATAATATAGATGGCAAAACCTGCTTGAATTAAGTGCGATTCGTCTACAATATAGGCATTTAGGAATGGAATACATATAACAATAGGAAGTAAAATAATTCCTATCGTTATGTTAAATAGCTTTAAGTTATGAACATACTCATCGACTACTTTTTTCTGTTGAAAGAGGAAACCAAGTATTCTAATCGATCCAATTTTAATAAAATAGATTAGTGTAATTAGTAAACTGAATATAATAAAAGAGAAAAAACCATGAGTATACATTATGTATAAACCGTAATAATTCATCGACATATACACAAAAACACCCATTGTTATGAAATAGAAAAACAAAAGGTTTTGAATAACAGGAGATGTAGATTCGTTTTTCTCTTTTAAAAGACGAACCGACATTCTTGGGTAAAAAACAGAAGCAACCGTTTGATTAACAAATGCTCTTTGCTTATATCTTGTAAGAATAAAGAATACAACCAATCCTAATATTGGCCAAAATAACCAATCGCGTTCAGCCCAATTAACTTTTAAATTATTGGTTGTTTCTATTTTTACATATTCGTTTTTGTAAAAATAAGTTTTATCTATAGGTTGAACTCTTTTGCCAAAAATAACTGGTACTGTTAATCCATTTGCTAAATTAAAACTATCGAGTTGTTGAATTGATTTTGGGATTCCAATAGCATTGAAATCTATTGTTTTTTCTTTTTGGAAGTAATCTGTTGGAATAATGAATTGAACATCAGCAATTGTGTCAACAATAGTATCTTTCGAAATAGAAATTATTGAATCAGTTTTTATTGAATCAATAACTATAGGTTCATTTGAAATTGCTATAGTATCTACGTTTTGTTTCTTTTCTTTAAGAATCATAGATTGCTCAAAGTGTCGAATAAGAGGAGTTTTGTAGACAAATAAACTTTCGATGTTTGGTTTTGTTGGAAGAAAAGGAGAATATTCGAAATGGAATATGTGTTTTTTGTGCCAATATTTTTCACGATATGCCGCTATTGAATCGTTAATGTAATCAAGGCTATCACTCGTCGATTGATTATCCGACGAATCTTGATTTATTTTTTGATTTATAAGCGAATCGTGCTGTGGCATTATTCCTAAAATAGTTTTTATTTTAAGCAAATGTACTTCTAAATTAGAAATTGAAAAAACTTTAAATGAACATGTTTTCCAACTTCTATCAACATAAAAAATGGAATTTGAGTTGTTAGGATTTCACATTTTAAAGAACTATATTTGTATGATATTGAAGATAAATTTGAAAGAAAGAGATTGAAGTTTTAGTAATTTAAAGTATATCAAAATGGAAACTACAGAAAAAGAAAAATGTATTCTCGTCCCCACAGATTTTTCAGAAGCATGCGATAATGCACTTAATCATGCTATTGAAATGGCAAAATACCTTAATAGTAAAGTGTATGTTTTGCATGTTGTAGACGATTTATCTAAAGATTTCTTTGCTAAAGATGCATTAGAAATGGGTACAGTCGTTAATGGTTTTAAGGAGCAATTAAAATTTACCTCTGACAAGCTAAAAGCATATGTTGCTACAAAAAAAACGGATTCTATAATACCAATTATTAAAGATGGAGACTTATTTGCAAGTATTAAAGAAATTGCAACCGAAATTAATGCTGGAATGATAATTCTTGGAACTCATGGTAAGCATGGTTTCCAAAAAATTGTTGGTAGTTATGCATTAAAAGTTATAGATAAAACAAGACTTCCCGTATTTATTGTTCAAAAACGTGGTTTTGGAAATGGATATAAGGATATTGTTTTTACGATTAATCTTTCTGACGAAGATCGCCAAAAAGTTGAGTATGCTATTCAATTATCAGAATTGTTTAATTCTACTATCCATATTTTCCCACAACAAACCGAAAGTGCTGCTTCGAAAGCTAAATTAAGTGTTATCGTAGATCAAATTAAAGCTCAATTTGAGAAACATAATGTTAAATTTACATTGAGCGACTCTGCTGAATATGGCGAAGTTTGGGATAGACAAGTATTGAATTATAGTTCATCTATTAATGCAGATTTAATACTCATCATTTCAAATCCTGATAAACATATGATGTTCTTCGATTCGAAAGAGGAAAACATTATGTTTAATGCAGCACAAATTCCTGTATTATGTGTTAATTATCGAAACACAAAGTTAAGTGCATTCTGGGGTGCTTATAATCCAGGTGGTAAAAACGTATATTAATTATTTAAAATTTTAAAATGACACCTACATATTTGTATATCTTAATTGGACTTGGAGTAGTTTTACTATTTTCGTGTTTCATAACTGTTAATCAAGGAACTGTTGCTGTAATTACTGTTTTTGGTAAATATAGTAGAATAATGAGTCCAGGACTTAATTTCAAAATACCACTTATCGAAACCATTTACAAAAGAATATCTATTCAAAATAGATCGGTTGAGCTTGAATTTCAAGCTGTAACACAAGATCAGGCTAATGTTTATTTTAAGGCTATGTTATTGTATGCGGTTGTAAATCAATCGGAAGAGATTGTTAAGAATGTAGCATTTAAATTTGTCGACGACAAAAACTTTATGCAAGCATTAATTCGTACAATCGAAGGTACGATTCGTAGTTTTGTTGCTACTAAAAAACAAGCCGAAATTCTTAGTTTACGTACCGAAATTATTCTTGAAGTTAAAGAACATTTAGATGGAACGCTCGAAGGTTGGGGATATCATATGATAGATATTCAATTAAACGACATAACTTTTGATGAAGAAATTATTAAATCGATGTCGAAAGTAGTTGCTTCAAACAACTTAAAAGCTGCTGCCGAAAACGAAGGTCAAGCTTTGTTGATTACAAAAACAAAAGCTGCAGAAGCAGAAGGAAATGCAATTAAGATTTCAGCATCAGCCGAAAAAGAAGCTGCAATGATGCGTGGTCAAGGAGTTGCTCTATTCCGCGAAGAAGTTGCTAAAGGTATGGCTGCAGCTGCAAAAGAAATTACCGATGCTAATATGGATGCATCTTTCCTATTATTTTCTATGTGGACTGAATCTATCAAACATTTTGCAGAAACTGGAAAAGGAAACGTAATCTTCTTAGATGGTTCGCCCGAAGGAATGCAAAAAACTATGCAGCAAATGATGGCTACAAATATGATGAAAGAAAAGAAATAACTGCAATAGAATAAAGAAGTAAAAGTCCGAGATTATTTAAAGTCTCGGACTTTTTTATGCAATATAACTAGCAAAAAAAAGTAATTCAAGTAAAATCTGTAATCCATTTATCTATTGCATTTTGAATTTAAGAATTTAATAGTATTTTTGTAGGCTTTTTGTCAAAAACCAATTAAAATGTTGAGCTTATGAAGCAACCCGAAGAATGTACATGTATTGAGGATGTTCGTCATGGAATAGATACCATTGACAGACAGGTAGTTTCGCTTTTAGGTAAACGAGCATTGTATGTAAACGAGGTTGTTAAATATAAAAAACCAGACAAAGAGAGTATAATCGCAGCTAAGCGTAAGGAAGAGGTAATTAGTGTTCGTCGCGAATGGGCTACTGAACATGGACTCGATCCTGATGTAATTGAAGACATTTATCGTAAATTGATAGATTATTTCATTAGCACCGAATTGAAAATGTTAGATTTAGAATAAATATAAAACACATAAAATAAAAATTCATGTATAGAAAAGAAATCAAAGTACTAGACTGTACCATCCGCGATGGTGGTTTGATGAATAAGTGGCAATTTAGTAAAGAAATGGTGAAAGCCGTTTATGATGGATGTGTTGCTGCAGGTGTTGATTATATGGAAATTGGCTATAAAAGTAGTGAAAATCAATTTTCTAGAAATGAATATGGTGCTTGGAAATTTTGTGACGAAAACGAAATTCGCGAAATTGTTGGCGAAAACAAAACAAATACAAAAATATCTGTTTTAGCCGACATAGGTCGTATTGATTATGACGATATTGCTCCTAAATCGGAAAGTGTTGTTGACATGGTTCGTGTTGCTTGTTATGATCATCAAATTGATAAAGCAATTCATCTTGCTGAACATTGTATCGATAAAGGTTACGAAACGACAATTAACCTTATGGCAGTTTCTACAACAATCGAACATTCTTTAGAAGAAGTATTGAGCGATGTTGCAAAATGTCGTGTACCAACGTTCTATTTAGTAGATAGCTTTGGAAGCATGTATAGCGAGCAAATTCAATATTTTATGAATAAATATAAAGCTGCTTTACCAGGTAAAACAATTGGTATTCATGCTCATAATAATATGCAATTAGCATTTGCAAATACAATTGAATCGATTATTCAAGGTGCAAATATGATTGACTGTACAATGATGGGACTTGGTCGCGGTGCAGGAAACTGTCCAACCGAGCTTTTATTATCATTCTTAAAAAACCCTAAATTCAATCTTCGTCCAGTATTCGAAGTACTTGAAAAACATTTATTACCACTTCAAAACGATATTCGTTGGGGATATTATTTACCTTATATGATTACTGGAATGATGAACGAACATCCTAAAAACGGACTGAAACTTGTCGATTCAGAAACAAGAAACGAAGTAGTTAAATTCTTCGATTCTGTTATGGACGGAAAAGTGTTGGAATAAATCAGTAATTTACGTTTAAGAATCCCCAATTATCATTACGGTTTTTGGGGATTTTTTATTGATATTTGCTGAAATAATTAATGTCTTTCAAAATGGAAATTCAGAAAAATAACGATGTAAATAAAGTGGTGTTAATGGCAATTACCATGACATCGAATTTCTTCAATCCACTTATGGGAGCTGCAGTAAATGTTGCATTGCCCAAAATAGGTAGCGACTTTTCGCTTAATGCAATTCAAATGAGTTGGGTTACAATGGCATATTTATTAGCATCGGCAATTTTTCTTGTTCCTTTTGGGAAAATTGGCGATATGGTTGGTCGTAAACGTATATTTCTCTATGGTAATATTGTGTTTTTCTTCGCCACTTTGTTATGTGCCGTTTCAACATCTGGAAACTTTTTAATTGTTTCACGATTAATTCAAGGTATGGGCAGTGCAATGATGTTTAGTACTTCGATGGCAATTGTAATTTCTGCATTTCCACCACAGGAACGAGGTAAAGTAATTGGGTTAAATGTTGCTGCAGTTTATGTTGGTCTTTCAGCTGCACCAATTCTGGGTGGAATTTTAACCCAAGTTTTAGGTTGGAGAAGTATTTTCTTATGTAGTGCAATCGTTTCTGTTTTAGTAGTTTCTGCTATAATGTTGAAAATTAAGGCCGAATGGATTGAAGCAAAAGGCGAAAAATTCGATTGGATTGGAACGTTAATTTATATCCCCTCAATGGCAGCATTAATGTACGGTTTCTCTAAATTACCAAATACAATGGCTATTATTTATACAGTAATTGGAATTATTGGAATAATCGTATTTGTGATGGTTGAAATTAAAAATCCTTTCCCCGTTTTGAATATGAAATTATTCATCGAAAATAAGATTTTTGCAAGTGCAAATCTTTCGGCATTTATAAATTATGCGGCAACATTTGCCGTAAGTTTTGTGTTGAGTTTATATTTACAATATGCAAAACATTTAACACCCAAAGGTGCTGGAATGATACTCATTACACAACCAATTATCATGGCAATTATTTCTGTAATGTCGGGTCGTTTATCCGATAAAATTAGTCCACGTTGGTTAGCTTCATCTGGAATGGCGATAAGTGTAATTGGACTAGTGATGCTAACGTTTCTGCAAATGGAAACTACCGAAATGTATATAATTGTATCACTTGCTATTTTGGGATTAGGTTTTGGGCTCTTTTCTTCGCCAAATACAAATATGGTAATGAGTTCCGTTGAACGTAAATTTTACGGAGTTTCATCTGCAACCTTAAGTACAATGCGATCTACTGGTATGATGTTTAGCATGGCAATTGCTGCCCTTTCGGTGCATATTTTTGTTGGTGAACAGAAAATTAACGACAGCAATTTATTGCAATTCGTACATAGTTCGAGAGTAATATTTTTAGTGTTTACGATACTTTGTATCGTTGGTGTTTTTTCTTCGCTAGTTGGGAAAAAGAGCATTAAAGAATCGTAAAATTTTATATTTAGAAGATACATTTATCTAGGGTTTTGTTTTGTATGTTTGTCAGTAAATTACACTCACAACAAAAACGAAATAAAATGAATAAACCCTCTTACCTCTTATCAATTGTATTGATTATTTGCTCGATTACTATTCAAGCACAGTCAACATTCTCTAAAACCGATTACGAGAATTTTCTAAAACAAAATAGTTCGATGACATACGAAGATGCATCGGATGAGTATCCTTTGCCTCAAACCTATTACAAAAACGATACAGCTGTAAATCTTTACAAATACAATTATTTCGATTCGCTCGAAATAAAATATTCGCTTACAAAAGGCGAAAAAGATTTAATCCAGCAAAATGGATTTATGGTTTCGGAACGTTTGTCATACAATACTTTCGAAGAAGCTTTTCGCGATATTTTCCATAAAGATATGCCCGTATTTTTATCAACCGATGCCGTTTTATTTGCTCTCCATGCCTCGTACGATAACATTTTAAAAGAAATGGAAGTATCGGTTATGGAACCAAATATTAAAGCTGTTTTAGATGCTCTATATTTGAGTTATCCAGCTCTAAAGGCAAAATATCAATCGCATCCAGAACTAAAAACGTCACTTAACGATATCGATTTATATATTACAGTAGCTCGTTCGCTAATGTATAATCAAACGTTTGCACCACATGATACAACGCAGGGAAGTGTGAACAACATACTTTCAGATGTAAAATCTGAGAATTTGGTTACATTGGATTTGTTTGGAATAGATAGGTATTCTGATTTTAGCCAATTTACACCAAGAGGTCATTATCTTGACATAAATCTAAAAACAGGAAAAACATTGGAAAGCTATTTTAAAACGATGATGTGGCTTGGACGAATTGATTTTTGGCTAACAGGAAATAGTCGTGATACTACAAAAAAGTATTCTAAAGAAATAAAAAGAAATACCTATGATGCTTTATTACTTAATGAATTACTTCAATCATCAAATAATAAAAAATTATTAGATGAAAATGATAGCATAATTTCTTTCCTAGTAGGTAAGTCAGACAATCTAACACCAAATCAACTTTCTAAATTTCAAAATGATGAACATTTAACGAATATAATCCAGTTAGAAGATACTACTTTTTATAAGAATTGGTATAATAAATTAGATACTTGTGTTGCATTTGAACAACAAATAATGTCTGATGTGAAAATGGATTTTGAGAAAAGTCCAGTTTCTTTTCGTTTAATGGGTCAACGATTTATAATAGATTCTTATGTATTTACTAATCTTACCTTCAGTAGGATTGGACCACTACGAATGTTACCTAAACCTTTAGATATTTCATTTGTATTTGGCAATAATAATGCGTTACCATTACTTAAATCAGAAGTAGTAAATTATGGTATTGCACCAAACTATGTTGCTTTACGTAAAACAGTTGATAGTTATGATAGTACTTTTTGGGCTCAAACACTTTATAATACATGGTTTCAAGCAATTCGCGATTTGAATCCAAATACAGATACTACGCATCTACCATTTTTTATGACAACTGCAGGATGGCAACATGAAAAAATGAATACTCAATTGGCATCTTGGGCACAACTAAGACATGATAATTTGCTTTATGCGAAACAATCATATTCAGATATGTGGTTATGCTCTTATCCATTTTCTTATGTTGAACCATATCCAATAATGTATAATCATGTTAAACAATTTGCAGAAAATGCTAAGTCGTTTTTTAATGCTAAGAATGCTTCAATATCAAATTATTTTACAAGACTTAGTACTTTAATGGATACATTAGAATCAATTTCTACAAAAGAATTACAGCAAAAACCATTAAATGCTTCTGAAATAAGCTTTTTACAACGAATGATTTTGATTAAACTTCATCCAGATGCATATCTACAAGGGCAAAAAGAAGAAGTCTCTGGTTGGTATTTAGATATGATTTTTAATAAGGGTGATATAATTCAAGAAACTGTAATTGCAGATGTACATACAGCTCCAATGGATAATCATGGTGCAATTGTAGGGAATGTACTCCATGTTGCCACCGGCAAAGTAAACCTCGGCGTTTTTATGTCAAATGCTCCACTTCCTGATGGAAGAATGATGGCTTTTGTTGGTCCCGTAATGTCGTATTACGAAAAAATTACCGATGGCTTTAAGCGCTTAACCGACCAAGAATGGAGAGATTCTGTTGCAATTAATAAAATTCCTCTTCGCCCCTATTGGACTTCAATTTATTTAGCCAATAAATCGGGAAATATTTCGCCAGCTGGACCAGAATTGCCTTCACAATCTAAAGCTTGGAAAGATAGTCATATATATGATGCAGCGCCAATATCAAGAATAAATAATGCGATTTCAATAGCGCCAAATCCACTGAATAACAATACAAATTTGATTACCCAATTTGAAAAAGAAACAATTGTAAATATCGAAATATTCGATCTTAGTGGAAGAGTGGTTTTTGAATTGAAAAAACTTAAAATTCAAGCCGGAAATCAGCTAGTTCAATTGCTGTTATCGCAATTATCGAAAGGTATTTATTTCTGCAATGTTTCTTATGATAATTGCAAAAAGACTATAAAATTAATTAAGCAGTAAATAGCGTTTATCTGAAAATATACTTCGACTCAGCTCTGATTCAGCGTACAACTATAAGTTCATTGAGCGAAGTCGAAATGACTCCCAAATATCGAAATTGATATTTGGGATTTTTTTGTAAAAAAAGTACATATCAAATATACTATTTCACAAACTTCAATAGTTACTATACAAGAATCTAACACCCGGGCAATCTTTAAATTCGACGACATTTCAAAAAAAATGTCGGTTATACAAATTCCAACTACTTTTTACGTTTCGACATAGGTTAATTTCACAAGTCTCTCACCCGAAAGACTCAGTCGATTATGCTTTGTCGTTCCTAAAAAGCTCGGGTACACTCTTTTCGATAGATTCTTTAAAGTTCAAATCAATTCTTACATTTTAAAACAGAAACGTTATGACACTCACGAATCAATATAATGCTTCGAATGCAATTCTTCTATCGCTCGACGATATTGTGTTCGAGAACCGGAACAAACAATACGGTTCGTACGACTTGCGCAAACGCTACACTTTAGCTCTCGTGTATGCGCTTGTATTCTCTCTTTCGGCAATAACAATCGCAGTTGTTTGTCCTATGATTTATTATAAATATTATCAAGGGGAACGCACTGTTACAATTATTAATGATGGTCCTAATATTATCGATCGCTTAGATCCAATTGAAAATCCAATAATTGAACCACCTCCAGTAAAAGCACCTGTTGTGGTACAGCCTATTTTTGCGCCACCTGTTGTTGTTGATGACGTTGATAATTCAGCTCCAACAATGGACGTTACTACAGATGTTATTGCATCTTCTGGAAGCACTACAGTTCCTGATATTATAGATCAACCAACTGTAATCGAAAATCATGAGGAAATACCGAATGCAATCGAAACGATGACTAATCCTGAAGAAGAGGCTCGTTTTAAAGGAGGTGAATTAGATGTTTTTCATCGTTGGGTTCAAGAACAATTAATTTATCCAGTGTCAGCTTTAGATGTAAATTTGGAAGGACGAGTTCTCGTTGAATTTACTGTTGGTCCTCGAGGAAAATTGGACGATATTAAAGTTGCACGATCTGTCGATCCTGTTCTTGATAATGAAGTGATTCGTGTTTTAAAATTGTCGCCAGCATGGAGCGAACCTCGCCAAGGTGGACGAGCGGTAAAACAACATTTCTACATGCCGGTATTTTTTCAAATAAGACAATAATCCTAAATCTTATTGGGTACAAGCAAACAGTGGCTTGTACCCAGTTTTTAAAACGAAAAATCATTCTGATTTTTGTCGAATAATATACACATTAGAATAAAAAATAATTTATGTATCTTTGCTCGCACTCAGTGTAAGAGTTATACATATTTAAGCAAAAATGGATCAACAAGAAATAAGAATAGGGATTACCCATGGCGATATAAATGGAATTGGTTATGAGGTTATAATGAAGACTTTAGCTGACCAAAGGATTATGGATAATGCAACAGTAATTATTTATGGCTCGCCAAAAGCTGCAGCATTTCATCGTAAATCGTTCGATGTTGCAAATTTAAATTTAAATCTCATTAAAACTGCCGAAGAAGCAGTCGTGCGAAAAGCAAATATTATAAACTGTGTAGACCCAAACATTAGAGTTGAGGCTGGAACAGAAACTGCTGAAGCTGGTGAGGCTGCCTTTTTAGCATTAAAAGCTGCAGTTACTGATATTAAAGAAGGAAAAATTGATGTTTTAGTTACTGCTCCAATAAACAAACATAACATACAATCTTCGTCATTTAGTTTTCCAGGACATACCGAATATCTTGCAAAAGAATTTGGCGACGAAAATGCATTAATGTTTCTCGTAAGTCCATACTTTAAAGTAGGGGTTTTGTCTGGACATGTTGCTTTATCACAAGCTGTTACAATGGTAACTGTCGATAATATTCTAACAAAATTACGTGTAATGAATGCTTCTTTAATTCAAGATTTTGGCATTCGCAAACCACGTATTGCAGTTTTAGGTTTAAATCCACATTCGGGCGATCAAGGTTTAATTGGCACGGAAGAAAAAGATATTATTGTACCCGCAATTAATAAGGCTCGCGAAGAAAATATAATGGCATTAGGAGCATATCCACCTGATGGATTTTTTGCATCGGGCGATTTTATGAAATTCGATGCAGTTCTTGCAATGTATCACGATCAAGGATTAATTCCTTTTAAATCGATGTTTTTCGACGAAGGTGTAAATTTTACAGCAGGTCTTTCAGTTATTAGAACATCGCCAGTGCATGGAACAGCTTACGATTTAGTAGGAAAAAATCTTGCTAACGAAAATTCATTTCGTCAAGCAATGTATATGGCAATCGATGTGTTTAATAAACGAAAAGAGTACAAAAATCTTGTTAAAAACCAACTGAAATCGCAGATGGTAATTGTTGAACAAAAAGGAGCTCAATAGACCATGTACGATTACATCAAAGGAAATATAGAACAACTTACACCAACTTTTGTAGTTGTTGAAGCTGGAAATATTGGCTATTTACTAAATATTTCGCTCAATACTTTTCCAAAATTAAAAGAAGGAACGCTGGTTAAATTATTTGTTCATCAGGTAATTAAAGAAGATTCTCACGATTTTTTTGGATTTATTGATGAGCATGAGCGACACATTTTCCGTTCACTTATATCTGTTTCGGGAGTTGGTTCAAATACAGCTCGAATGATACTTTCGAGTTTATCGCCAATTGAAATAGTTACTGCAATAACAAGTGGTGATGTTGGAACCCTTAAAAGAATAAAGGGAATAGGAGAAAAGTCGGCTCAAAGAATGATTATCGATTTGAAAGATAAACTGGGGAAAGTTGGGGAAATGCCTGATATTTTTTCACATAAAGACAATACAACGAAACAAGAAGCGTTATCAGCATTATTGATGCTTGGTTTCGCCAAAGCAGCGATTGAGAAAATCCTAGATAAAGTTGTTTCAGAAACACCAACAGCTACTGTTGAACAGTTAGTGAAACTATCGTTAAAAAGGCTATAAGTATATATAATTAAAAAGCTTTTGCTTGAAGAGATTAGTTAATAGACATAAGTGGTTTGCATCTTTCGTATTCCTTTTTGCATGTTCGGTATCGTTTGCCATAATAGGAACCAATGCACTTAGTCCATTAACACTACAAGCATTGGCCGATCCCGCTGAAAGCGAAAAAGATTCTACAGTTACAAAGAAATCTGATACTCCAATTTCAGATACCGTTAAACTTCCTTATAAAATAAAGGATAAGCAAGATATTCCTTATGATAATTTGGAAAAACCTTCGGGACTCCGATTAGGTTCTTCACCTTCGCTTAAAACAGAAATTACTTACGATCCAGAATCGGGACAATATGATGTTCACGAAAAAATGGGTGCCTTTGAAAATGGGACTCCTTATTCACTTTCGCAACAAGAATACGATAACTATTCTTCCAAAAAACTAAAACGCGATTATTGGCACGATAAAGCTTCGAACAAAGATGGCGGAACGTCAGGTGGACTTCTTAAGGATGTTGTTACTAATGTGTTAGGCGATAATAATCCGATTGATATTAAAACACAAGGATCGGCGGAATTAACCTTTGGAGGTAAATACAGCAAAAATTACAATCCAGCTTTAACAAAGAAACAACAAAGAATGTTTAATTTCGATTTTACCAATAAAATCCAAATGAGCGTTACTGGTAAAATTGGCGATAAAGTTTCGATGAAAGTTAAATACGATACTGAATCGCAGTTCGATTTCGAAAATCAAATGAAACTCGAATACACAGGCGATGAAGATGAGATTATAAAGAAAATCGAAGCAGGAAATGTTTCATTTCCAATAGATAATTCATTGATAAAAGGTAGTCAAAGTCTAATAGGATTTCGAACAGATTTGCAATTTGGAAAATTAAAAGTATCGAGTGTTTTATCTATTCAAAGGGGTGAGTTTTCGACAATAAATGTCGATAAGGGTGCGCAATCTCAGCAATTTAGTGTAAAAAGCGATGCTTACGAAGCAAATAAACATTACTTCGTAGGTCAATATTTTCGTGAACATTACGAAAGTGCTTTTAAAACGAGTCCTGAAATTACAAATGGACTTTTAATAAGACGTGTTGAGATTTGGATGACACAAACATCGGCTGGAAAAGAAAATGCTCGAAATATTGTTGCACTTACCGATTTAGGCGATGTAAAAGTTGGTTCAGGCGAATACGAAATGCCAAGTAATCAAAGCGATCGATTGTATCAACAAGTAAAGATTATTATGGCTAAAACGCCTTCTAGTCCACGAGATATAAATACGATATCTGCCGAAATGGAAAGAAGTGGCTTTAAAGTCAGTGAAGATTATGAAAAGGTTGAATTGGCCGTTAAATTAAAGGAAACCCAATATACTGTAAATAATAAATTAGGCTATATTTCTCTAAAATCATCGGTCGATCCATCTAAAGTACTAGCAATAGCATACGAATACGAGTATAAAGGGAAGATATATCAAGTAGGGGAATTTTCGAGCGACGGTGTTGAACATCCTCAAGCATTAATTGTTAAACTATTAAAGGGGAGTCATTTAAATCCAAGATATAATAACTGGGATTTGATGATGAAAAATATTTATTCGATTGGTGGATATCAAATAAGTCCTGAAGACTTTAAACTCGATATCTTGTACGAAGATGATAAATCGGGTAAACCAATTGGTTACTTTTCGGAAGGTAAATTGAAAGGTAAACCATTGCTTTCGGTTATGAATCTTGATGTAATAAGTTCAAATAGAGAACCACGTCCAGATGGCTTTTTTGATTTTTTAGATGGATATACCATTAATGCACAATCGGGATTAATAATTTTCCCAGTTCTCGAACCATTTGGAAGCCATTTACAAACGGCATTCGACGACACTAAAATATCTGCAAGATATATTTATAAAGAACTTTACGATTCAACACAAAGTTCAGCTCGACAGGTATCGGAGAAAAATAAGTATCTCCTTAAAGGTTCGTATAAATCAAGTTTTTCGAGTGATATTTCTTTAAATACTACACAAGTTCAAGAAGGCTCGGTTACTGTTACTGCTGGTGGTCGAAAGTTAACTGAAGGATCCGACTATACCGTTGATTACGCTATGGGTCGTGTTAAAATTATTAATCAAAGTTTACTCGAATCAAAAACGCCTATAAAAGTTAGTTTAGAAAGCAACCCACTTTTTAGTATGCGATCGAAAACTATGACGGGTACAAAATGGGATTATACTTTTAACGATAAATTTAAAATAGGAGCAACCTTATTACATTTATCGGAAAAACCGTTAACAACTAAAGTTGGATTCGAAGATTTTCCAATTAATAATACCGTTTGGGGATTGGACGGAAAATATTCGAGAGAGGTTCCATTTATTACTCGAATGGTCGATAAAATTCCGTTAATTAATACAAAAGAAAAATCTACATTTAAAGTTTCTGCCGAATTTGCTCAATTAATACCAAGTACGTCAAGGTTTATAAATCAGGCTGTTGAGGTAGATTATTTTGAAAATTCGCAACAGAAAATAAGTCTGCGAGATCCAGTATCGTGGGTACTTGCTGCAACACCGCAAGGTCAGCCCAAATTATTTCCTGGAGGCGAATTAATTAACGATGTTCGCAATGGTTATAATAGAGCTCAGTTAGCGTGGTTTGACGTGAATAACGATTATTTTTATGGATATACAACCAATGTCTCTGATGCTTTGCGAAAAAATGTTTATTCACATTCCGTAATGGCTAATAAATTATTTAATAGACCTATTCAATCATCAGTTGATAGGCCATTGACAGTTATAAATTTAGCATATTATCCCAAGGAACGTGGACCATATAATCAAGATTTAAGACCAACAACAATTTCGGCAGGAGTTAATCCAATAGACGGAACGTTAAATTCTCCCGAAAAACGTTGGGCTGGTATTACTCGCGAAATGTTAACGACAGATTTTGAAGAATCAAATGTTGAATATATTCAATTTTGGTTGATGGATCCATTTTATTATGATTCATTAAAACAACATACAGGTGGCGATTTGTACTTTGATTTAGGGTTAATATCTGAGGATATTATGCATGATTCACGCAAATTTGCAGAAAATGGACTAACAAGTTTATCATCGAAATACGATGAAACTAAATTAGGTCGTGTACCTAATTTCCAAGTAATCGAAAAAGGGTTTGATAATAATAATCTTGCAGATGCTCCTCGTTCGATTCAAGATGTTGGTTTTGATGGTTTAAATGATGAAACTGAACTAAGTCGATTTAGTTCGTTTATTGACGAAGCGCAACAATACATTTCAAATCCAAAAGTTATCGAAAAATTAAAAAAAGATCCATCGAAAGATAATTTTACTTCCTATCTTGATGATAGAGGAAATAGCGATTTGCCTATTTTTGAACGTTATAGATATTATAATGGACCAGATGGGAATTCACCTTTAGGAAATAATCAAGGTACTGGACGATTGACTCCTGATATTGAAGATATAAATCAAGATAATACATTACAAGAAAACGAATCGTATTTCCAATATAAAATAAGCGTAAAGCGAAACGACTTAATTATTGGTAAAAATTTCGTTGTCGATAAGCTTAGAGAACCTTTAGAAGATACAAATGATAGTATAAGTTGGTATCAATTTAAAATTCCAATTACAACTCCAATGAAACAACGAATTGGCGACATTAGCGATTTTAAGTCGATTCAGTTCATGAGAATACTCCTTAATAATTTTAAAGACTCGGTATATTTGAGATTGGCAGAACTTGCTCTTGTAAGAAGTACATGGAGAAAATACGAAAATACAATATACGAAGCAGGTGAGTACGATTTAAACGATGATGCACAAATAGATCTATCTTCCGTAAATATAGAAGAAAACACAAATCGTAAACCAGTAAATTATGTTTTACCTCCTAATGTAGAGCAAACAATCGATCCAATGAATTCGTTAATGACGCAACAAAACGAATCGTCGTTACAAATAAAAGTCGATGGCTTAGATGATGGAAATGGTCGAGCAATCTATAAAATGTTGAATAAAGATTTGCGTCAATTTGGACAATTAAATATGTATGTTCATGGCGAAGCATTAGAAGGTGAACAAAGCTCGATAAAAGATGGCGACGTTTCTGTTTTTATGCGTTTAGGTAGCGATTATACACAAAACTATTACGAATACGAGGTGCCATTAAAGCTTACTGAAGCTGGCACATATTCGAGTGGAGGTCTTACTTCGGCCGATAGATATAAAGTATGGCCCGAAGAAAATAACTTTGCAATAGATTTAAAAAAACTTGTTGCTATAAAACAAGATAGAGATGAATTGGTAGCAAAGAAAAAAGGATTTGAATCGTATCAAGTCTTTTCAATTGCCGATGGTAAAAATAAAGTAAGTATTAAAGGAAATCCGAGTATTGGAAGTGTTAAAACTATTATGATTGGAATACGAAACAAAAAACGTAGTTCTACTAATTTAAACGATGATGGGCAGAAAAAATCGCTAATTGTATGGCTCGACGAATTACGTCTATCCGATTTTAACGAAAAAGGTGGTTGGGCTGCCTCTGCATCTACGCAAATTAATATGGCCGATTTTGCTGTCGTTAGTTTAGATGGTAAGTTAGTTATGCCTGGTTTTGGTGGAGTTGATGAACGAATTTTTGAACGAAGTCAAAACGAAGTAAGTTTGCTAAATGCAACATCAAGCATAGCATTAAATAAGTTTTTCCCAGAAAAACTAGGCCTTCAACTTCCATTTTATGCTGGTTGGTCACAAATGACGTCAACGCCACTTTACGATCCTTTAAGTACCGACGAATTGTTAAAAAATAAACTTAACAATCTTTCATCTGATTCTGCAAATAAATATAAAGAGTTGAGTCAAGATTTTGAAAGTAGAATAAGTTACAACTTTACAAATGTCCGAATAACAAGGCCGAAACCAAAATTATTACATCCTTTACATGTAAATAATTTCTCGCTAACCTATGCATTTAATAAGATTCATGGTCGAAGTGTCGATTATATCTACGATGATCGTTACGATAATAAAGTAGCTTTGATGTATAATTACATTATAAAGCCAGTTTCTATAGAACCGTTTAAATCTATTAAATCGAAAAACTTAGGGTTAATACGAGATTTTAATATTGGATTGTTACCTAGTCAATATTCGTTCGATAATCTTTTGGAAAAAACATACAAAGAATCTTTACGAAGAAATCTATCGCAATACGCTGACCCTAATTACAAATTCGACCCACTTTACTCAAAGAAATTTAATTGGACGAGAGTGTATAATTTAAAATGGAATTTAACTAAAAATTTAAAAATCGATTATTCTGCTAATAATATAGCAAAAGTAGATGAACCACAAGGTGTTATTTTCCACGACGATGCACATCAAGCATATATGGAAACATATAACGATTCGCTATTCAAAAAATCATTACCTAGCGGAGGACGTACAACCGATTTCACACAAAAAATTGATATAACATATAAGTTACCTATTGACAAAATAACATTCTTAAATTTTATTAATTCGAATGTTAAATATGGTGGCAACTATTCTTGGACAAGAGGTTTTGAAGTACCCAATGCCGTAACTAGTTTAAATGCAGGAAATATTATTAAGAACTCAAATTCTCAAGGTTTTGATGGAACAATAAGTTTGTCGAAACTTTATAATAAATCGAAGTATCTTAAAGAAGTCGATAAACGTTTTTCTGGAAGAGGAAAATCAAAACCAAAAACCGAAAATGTAAAATTCACCAAAGATGGCGTTGATGTTCAGGCTTATACTGCCGTTGAAATAAAACATGGTTTAAAAACGATAGACGTTAAACTAAGTGTTATAGATAGCAAAGGAAAAGTTATTGAAGGTAAATTAGTCGTTGTCGATGCTAATAAGGTAACATTTACTGCTGAAAAAGATTACGATAAAGCACAAGTTGTTGTAACTGGAAAACGCGAAATTAAAGATCCTGCTTGGCGTTGGGTTGTTGATGGCGTTGTTCATACTCTAATTATGGTAAAATCTGTAAGTATAAATGCAAGTCAAAACTTAGGTACGTATGTGCCGGGTTACGATAAAAACACACAAAATTTTGGGCTTCAAAATCCATTTCAAAAAGATTCAAAACCAGGTTGGGCTTATGTATTCGGATATGTTCCATCGTACGACGATATAGAGTCAACAATATTAAAAAACGATTGGTTAATTTCTAACGATTCGTTGTTGAACGATAAATTCTCGAGAACTTATTCTAATCAAATACATGTTCGAACTACAATCGAACCATTTAATAACTTTAAAATCAATTTAGAGAATAATAGAACGTTCTCTCAAAACGAAACGAGATATTTGTCGAAAAATATGGCTACAATGGCCAGTAGTACAAGAACAACTAATGGTAGTTTTACCATTTCAACAAATGCATTGAAGACAAATCCATTGTTCGATGGAACAAAATCTGATAAAGCATATGCTCAGTTTAAAGAAAATCTTTTAGTAATTGCAAATCGTTTAGCAGAACAACGTGGTGGAACTTACGAGCTCGATGCTAAATCTGGTTTCCCATCGTATTATAAATCTTCATCACAAGATGTTTTAATACCAGCATTTGTATCTGCTTATACTGGTCAAGATGCTAAAAATATTTATCTCGATAGTTATTTTATGCCAATGTTGCACAATTTTAAAGATTTCGTAAGATCGATTAATTGGAAGATAAATTATAACGGTTTATCTGATATGAAATTTGCTAAAAAGATATTTAAATCGATTACAATAACACATGGCTACACGAGTAATTACAGTATAAACTCATATACTTCATTTACCAGCGATAATATGGTTAATAACGATTTCTATGCAGATCTTGTTGATGGTAATGTATATTTAGCTCCACAATATAATATAAGTGCAGTATCGATAGATGAAAGATTTAATCCAATCTTTGGAGTCGATAGTAAATTGCAAAACAACATGACTACAAAATTAGAACTTCGAAATAATAGACTAGTTAGTATGTCGCTTGTAAATAGTGAAATTTCTGAAACAGGAGGTTTTGAATACATCTTTGGCGTTGGTTATGTATTTAAGAATTTTACTGTAAATATTAAAACTGCTGGATCGAGCAAAGCATATACTAACGATATAAATACACGCATCGATTTTTCAATGAGAGATAATACAACGATAAGACGTACAATTGCTGATGACGTTAAATCGGTTATTCAAGGACAAAAGATTTATTCGTTAAAATGGTTTGCAGATTATATGTTAACTCAGCAGTTTACAATTCGTGCTTTTGTCGATTATACATTGAATCAACCAAGAACTAACGGATATAAGATGGCAAATACAAATTTTGGTATAAATTTGCGTTTCTCTTTAATCTAATAGATTGTAATGCAAATAGTGCGTAAAGTTCTTCTTAATATTGTTTTTGTTTTATCTATCTTTACTTTAAAAGCTGGGGTTATAAGCGATAGTTCTCGTTTTCATACAGCAGATACTATTAAAGAAGCCGTTGTTCGAAATTTGCGTTTCGATATAGATTATGCAGTTCCTACATTATTTGTTAAAGACTCAACAAACGAGTTTTTGTATCGATCATTGCCTTATTATAAATCGACATTATATCCTGGATATCTAGGTGTTATTGGTCAGGCAGCATATTCGCTTTCGTATTTCGATAACAAATCTATAATTGATAATCCTTTTCTTAGTCCTTATTCGCTTTGCTATTTTTCGAAATCTGATAAGGTTTTTTATAATACACGTCGACCATTTACCATAATGCAATTTGTTGGAAGTTCCAGTGTTCTCGAATATTTTAACGCTATTCACACACAAAATATTAATAAAGATTGGAATATAGGTATCGAAATGAAGTTTTATGGTGCCGAAGGTGCTTATGTAAATCAGAAATCGAGTACACGAAGTGCAAAAGCTTTTTCGACCTATTTTGGACCTCGCTATTCTATTGTTGCTCAATATTCTGTTAATAGATTATTCTCAAAAGAAAATGGTGGAGTCGATAGTAGTTATATAATAACCCCTGAAGCATTAAGCATGAAATTGTTAAATGCTAGCAGCGTTACTCGTTATTCGCAATTATATATTAAACAAGAATTTAATTTGACTGGAAGATTTAGAAAATCGGATTCTATAAAAGTTGATATAAATGAATTTCCAATTTGTTTAGGACATGAATTAACCTTCGATAAATCGTATCGTTCTTTCAAAAATGATATGTCAACAAAAGATTCGTCGTTTTATCAAAATCTTCCATTTACTAAAAAATCAGTTATAGATTCTTCGTTTAGTAAATCGATAGATAATTTTGTGTATTTGAAATCGAGTTCTAGCAAAGACAAGAATAATATTCAAACTTTAATGGCTGGATATGGAATAGAACTCGAAAAATACTTTTTTGCGAATTACGAAATGTGGCGAAATAATACGAAATTTTACAATTCGTATATTCAGGCAAATGCATGGAACCTAACAAAATCGCATAAAGGAATAGATGCAAGTGCTCGATTTTATCTGCCTGGAAGGAAAGAATCGAATGTCGAAGCACAAGCTCGCATTTATAGCGATTTTAAAAAGTTCGATTCATTAAGAATCGAAGCCAAAGTTTCAACAGAACTATTAAGTCCATCGTATTTTTATACAACCTATAGAAGTAACCATTTTACATGGAATAACGGGAATCTCGATAAACAACAATCGCTTTCAGCAACTGTTCAATTATATTCTCTTTACGACAAATATCATCTTAAAGCAAATGCAACAGTTCTTAATAATTTTCTTTATGTTTCTGAAAATCTAAATATTACTCAAGATAAATCGAAAATACTTGTCTATGCTCTAGATGGAGGTAAACAAACGAATATTGGTATTTTATATTTATCGAATAATGTTGTATTTCAACAATCTTCGAGCGATGTTATTTCGATTCCACAAATTGTTACTGCAAATACAATTGCAATAAAAGCAAAGTTTTTCAAGAAAGCATTAAGCATGAAAACGGGATTTGATATTTATTATTGGACCAAATTTTATGCACCTGCATATATGCCAGAACTTGGTGTATTCTATAAGCAAACGAAACAAAAATATGGCGATCATCCATTTGTTGATGCATTTTTGCAATTCAACTTTAAAAGAATGCAAGTGTTTTTCAAATATTCACACGCAAATTATTATTTAACATCAACAAATTATTTCTTTTCTGTCGATCAATATCCACTCGACAAACCAGCTTTCTCTTATGGTTTGAGTTGGTATTTCTACAATTAATCTCACACAATTTATGGCTAGTTATTTACAAGTTGAAAACCTCACCAAAACTTTCGGTGACCTATACCTATTTAAAAATATTTCATTTGGAATAGCTAAAGACGATAAAACCGGATTGATCGCTAAAAACGGTGCTGGAAAGTCGACCTTAATGAATATAATTGCAGGGCTTGCAAGTGCCGATAGTGGAAATGTTGTTTTTCGAAACGATGTCTCGATTGGATATCTTTCGCAAAACCCAGTTTGTAATCCAGCATTAACAGTAATGCAACAAGCTTTTGCTTCGTCGAACGAGGTTATTAAAGCAGTTGGAGAATACGAAAATGCATTAATCCATCACGATGATGAACGATTGCAACGAGCAATGGAAGCAATGGATCAGATGGGTGCATGGGATTTTGAAATGCGAATTAAGCAAATTCTTTCGCAACTTAAAATCGATAATTTCGATCAACCAATGGAACAGCTTTCGGGTGGTCAACGCAAACGTGTAGCATTGGCAAACATCCTGATAAATGAACCAGATTTTCTCATACTAGACGAACCAACTAACCACCTTGATATGGAAATGGTAGAATGGCTCGAAGAATATTTTAAAAAGGTAAAATGTACTCTTTTTATGGTTACGCACGACCGTTATTTCCTCGATCGTGTATGCTCTAATATTATTGAAATAGATAATAATACTGTTTACGAATACACTGGAAATTATTCGTATTATCTCGAAAAACGCGAAGAAAGAATCACTTCGCTCAATGCAAGTATCGACAAGGCTAAAAACCTTATGAAGACTGAACTAGAGTGGATGCGAAGAATGCCAAAAGCACGTGGTACTAAAGCAAAATATCGCACCGATAATTTTTACGAAATTCAGAAAAAAGCTTCGATAAAAACAGACGAAAAATCGGTTCAATTAAATATTGTAACGAAGCGTTTAGGAAAGAAAATCTTGGAATTCGAAAACATCCAAAAAGCCTATGGCGACAATGTTTTAATAAAAGATTTCTCATACAAATTCGAACGTTTCGAGAAAATAGGAATTGTTGGCAAAAATGGTTGTGGAAAATCTACGATGCTAAATATTTTTACAGGCAAAGAAAGTTTTGATGGTGGATCCGTAGAACTAGGTGAAATTGTTGAGGTTGGATATTATACTCAAGATGGAATGTCGTTTAACGAAGGCGAAAGAGTTATTGATATTATTAAGGATATTGCTGAAGTTATTACGCTTGGCGATGGTAAAACGGTTTCTCCATCGCAATTCCTAGAGCATTTTCTTTTTCCTCCAGAATTACAATATTCGCATGTTTCGAAATTAAGTGGAGGCGAACGTCGACGGTTATATTTGATGACGATTTTGATGAAAAATCCAAATTTCTTAATTCTCGATGAGCCTACAAACGACCTTGATATAATGACTCTAAATGTTTTGGAAGAATATCTCCAATCGTTTAAAGGATGTGTTATAATTGTATCGCACGACCGTTATTTTATGGATAAAATCGTCGATAATCTTTTTGTTTTCGAAGGAGAAGGAAATATTAAGATTTTTCCAGGAAACTTTTCCGATTATTCAGCGTGGCTTGCCGATAAAGAAAAAGAAGAGAAAAAGCTAAGCAAAGAAGCAAAGAAAGAAGAACAAATTATTGAAACGATTCAACCAGCAGCAAAACGAAAATTTACCTTTAAAGAAAAGATGGAATTCGAAGGTCTTGCTGCCGATATTAAAAAGCTTGCTGCTGAACGACAAACTATTCAAGATGAAATGAACGCCGGAAATTTCGATTCTGAAAAATCGCTTAGGTTAGCTGTAATTTCTGGACAAATTGACGAAAAAGAATTGCGTTGGTTGGAACTTAGTGAATGGGCCTAGGTAGAGCTTTAAATTTGCAATAAATTTTATATCTTTCCACTGAAATGAAGCAAATTCTATCTTTCATATTGGTGGTTGTATTTTCTACTCTTGCATTTTCTCAAAATCCAGAGAAAGGATTCGAGCTTGTTGGTAATAAAAAATATGCCGATGCTGAATTTACCTTTCGAAAAGCATTAAACAAAAAGAGAGAAATTGTTCCTGTTTTTTATGGTTTAGGACTTGTATTTTCTGCCTCCGATTTTCCTTCTTTAAATCTCGATTCAGCATATTATTTTGCAGTTCATGCCGAATTGGTGTTCAATGGATTGGAAAAAACAGATCGTGATTGGATTTTTAAAACCTACCAATTAAGTGTTGCTAAAATTCAAGCATTGCGTTATTCAATTGCTGTAGATGCATATAAAAAGATTGATGCTTCAAAAATCGATTTGCTTAAAATCTATGCACAAAAATATAAAAACGAAAAACCTGCGCAAAAGGCTCGAGAAATTGTAAACGAATACGAAGCATTTAAAGATTATAGCGACGATAAACCAATAGAATATTACGATAATCTCATTCAAAAATATCCGAACAATCTAAAAACATCAAAGGCATGGAAGAAATTGTACGATTATTTCACTGCCGATGGCGAATTTCTTTCGATTGAACAATTTGAAATGTATTATCCAAAATTTCCAATGGATAGTCTTATTTCGCAAGATAAAGAATTATTTAAATTTGGATTTCAGAATCGTTGTTTTGATTTTGTGATTGACGCAAACCGGTCTAAATGTGTCGAATATATCTCGAAATCAGCACCGCACCATACTGCATACCGTGTGTTTCAAAATTTGGTAAAACCATTTATCGACAAAAAACAATGGAGTAGAGTGATTGATGAAATAAAACAACAATCATCATACTTTGGAGACGATAAAGATTTCAAATCGTTTTCGACTACTATTTTTAGAAATGATGTTCCAAGCGTTGCGCGCAATCTTGGTCCACCAATAAATACAAGTCAAGGCTTGGAATATAGTCCCGTTATTTCGGCAAATGGTAATCATTTGTATTTCTGTGGAATGAATCGACTCGATAATATTGGAAACGAAGATGTGTTTGTATCCGAAAAGACTTCTGAAGGTTGGTCGCAGCCCGAATTAATAAAACAAATTAGTTCGAAAGCTGGAAACGAAGCTCCCGAAACAGTTTCGGCCGATGAAACGAAGATGGGTTTGTATTATAATGGTGATATTTTTTACAGCGAAAAAACCTATTCAGGTTGGGTCCCTCCGAAACCAATTCCAAATATAAATACAAAAGGTTGGGAAGGCGATGCTGTTTATACAACCGATGGTAAAGCGGTTATCTTCTCATCGGAAGGTTGGAGCAAGGTTGGACCTCAATTCCCTGCTAAAAATCGTTCGGATGGATTCGATTTGTATATCTCATTTCGAACAAAATCGGGTTGGTCAACTCCTTTAAATCTTGGAACGACTATAAATACTCCTTGGTGCGATCGATATCCATATTTACACCCCGATGGAAAAACCTTGTATTTTAGTTCCGAAGGTCATGGTAGTCTTGGTGTTAGCGATGTTTACAAAAGTACCCGATTGTATGACAGTTCTTGGGTCGATTGGTCTGAACCTGTAAATCTTGGTAAATATATTAACGGTACTGGCGACGATAATGGTTATAAAATTTCGACCGATGGAACAAAGGCTTATTTCTCAGTAAATAGTAATAAAAATATTGATATTTATGAAATGGATTTGCCAGGAGCAATGCGTCCAGGAAATGTTGCGATGATTTCGGGAACGATTAAAGATGAAAATGGAAAATCGTTGACTGCTGATATTCGTGTTGAAGACCTAGAAACTGGCGAAGAAGTTGCTAGCTTTTCAAGCGATCCATTAACTGGTGCTTATGTTATCGTTTTGCCAATGGGTCGAAATTATGGGTTTTATGTATCTCGACAATTTTACTATCCGACTAGCGAAAATATTGATCTGAAATCTAAAAACGAGCAGTTAAAAATCAATAAGGATATCAAGTTAGTTTCGATTAAAAATATGCTCGAAAAAGGAATTTCGGTAGCAATAAATAATGTTTTTTTCGATGTCGATAAATCGGAACTTCGTCGAGAATCTAATTTTGAATTAAAGCGTTTAGTCCAAATTTTGAAAGACAATCAATCATTAAAAATTTCGATCGAAGGACATACCGATAACGATGGAACCGAAGAACATAATCAGCAACTTTCGTTACAGCGTGCTAATTCTGTAAAAATGTATTTGATCTCTCAAGGAATTCTTGATTCCAAAATCGAAACTACTGGATTTGGAAGTTTAAAACCAGCTATCAACAATTCAACAATCGAAAATAAACAAAAAAATCGCAGAGTTGAGATTCGTTTTCGGAAGCTTGAAAAATAAAAACGGAGATTAATAGTCTTAAATACTTCTACTTACCCATTTGGCATACACATACCATAAAACAATTGTTAGAATGTATATTGTATAGTCATATAAGTCGTGAATACTTAATGTTAAACGATAATTATTGTAATGGTGTAGATGATATAGTACATAGGAAATTCTAATTACGTTTATTAAAAATATTAGAATTACGCCAATTGTAGTAAAAATTACTTTGCTTTTTATTGTTCCTTTTAAGAAAAACATTACCATCGAAAACATTACCATTAATCGAATACCTAAACAGCTTGTGCCGATATATACGTAATTGTGATTTAGAAAAAGTGACATACCATGAATAGTTGTTTTAAAACCAAATAATGTCATTAAAAATTTCGATAAAACGAGGAGTATCTGTGTTATTGGAGTTCCAATAGAATATATTAGTAACTCGGCTATAAAATTAAAGGTAATAAGGCCAATAATAATGTTTCCTATTGAAGAGTTAAGAGCCGTATCTTGAAGCTTATTTTGAATTTTAATATAGTTCTTTCGAACAGGGTAAAATGAATGTATTTTATAGTAAAGAAATCGAACGAGTAATAAAGAATATAATAAATCAAATCCAACAATAATTAGACGTTCATTATAGATATTACTGGAAATTATGGCTAATCTTAATGCAATTAGAATATTTATAATTAGTAATCCGCTTACTAAAAAACCTAATGTTTTCTTTATTGGAAAAGGATAAATAAACAGTAATACTAAAAAATATAAACTCTTTAAAAAACCTAATTGATTTGAAACAATATATTGGTGATATTCGAATTGTAAAATGTTTTGTTGACTATTAAAGCTTACTGTATGATCGAATATTTTTATAAAAAACAATGCGATGTAAGATATTACATTCCTGTAAAGCTGTAATAGGTTTTTTATAAAATCGAAATCTAAAGATTTTGATTCAAAAACAGATGATATAAGAGATATAAATACATTTCTATACATCGAATCTATTATAACAATAAAAAGGACTATACTTAAAAGTATAGTCCCTTTATTATAGCTTTTAGCTATTAATTTCATAAAATGTTTACTCCTTATTTTTCTTTTTGCGTTTAGCTAGTAAAGCAATGATTCCTACAGCCAATGTTAATGGTAAAAAGATACTTGAATCTAGTGGTGCTGAAGCCCCACCACTAGGGTTTGGTGGTTGTGAAAATACTGCAACACTTAAAAATAATGCTCCTAAAAGGAATATAGCTTTTTTTATCAATTGATTTTTCATGTCTGAAATATGTTTTTATAATTTTTCTACTGTTTTTGTTATAACGGTATTGCCTTTTTTAACTTTTACAAAATAGCTACCTGCTGCGAAGTTACCCGTTACAACTGTTTTGTTTGAAACAATTGCAGTTTGAGCTACAACTTGACCTAAAGTATTATAAACAACAACCGAATTATCATCAGCGAGTGTTCCATCAATATTTATTATAATTGATTCTGAATTAGCATAAACAGTAATTGATTTGTTTTTAGCTCGTTCTTTATTGAAGGTTGTTGTTGCGTTTGCTTTTAAACGAAGTTCAAAACGATTTGAATCTGATGTTACAGCCGATGTAAATGAATATGATGGTACGTCTGTTAAATCGATAGCTTTATTTACAGCTCTATCGAATAAAGTAATAGAATAGCCACTAAGTCCTGTAATTTCTGGAGCTCCAATGTTAAAAGTTCCCTTAAATTTTGTTGTAAAGAATACAGGTACTACTCCAACAGAATCGGGAGATGACATTGCATTGATAATTAATTTTTTGCTATCAACCAAACTATAGATTTGTGGGAAAGAATCAACATCTGCAAAACGTTTTTCAGAATCCCAAGCATCAAATTTGTCTTGTGCTTGTGAATTCATTACTAACAAATGTTCGTCGGTAAACTTACCTGATGCAACTCTAAGTCTTACTGATTTACTGCTATCTTCAATATTCGATTTTAGTTTTATAGCAGATGCTGGTCTTGAAACACAATTTGAATAAGGTAATGATAAAACACCCGTAGATGGTGTATGTATCCATATCGCTTGCATTGGCGGAATGTATCGTGAAGCACCATTTGTTACACTTCCTCCATTTGCATTATATGTAGCAAAGTTTCCACTAACACTATAACTTATAGTTGATGTTATTCCATTATTAGCAGAATAAACTAGTGACCAATCTAAATAAGAAGGGAATGGATTACCAATAAGAGAATAACCCGAATATGTTCCTGCTGTATTTGTTATAGCAGGACTTACTGTTCCAAAATTTAATGTGTTTGTAGTATTTCCAATAAACGATATTTGACCATCAGTACTTGGTTTTACTACAAATCCTTGTCCTAAGGTTGTTGATGGACCGCTATTATATTTTTGAGCTGTTTCACTCCAAGTCCATGATTGAGCTCCATTAACATCTAAACTCGCTCCAATTACTGGGTTTGTTATATACCAATATCTTCCAGACGTTACATATTGCTTAACTGTTGTTGTTCCTGTAACAGTTAAACTACCTGAACTTCTATATACAGAACCAGTTCCGCTACTTGTATTACTTTCGATGGTAAGATTGCCAGCTATTGTTGTGTTACCTGCTATTGTAATTTCAGCACCACCTAAAATAGTCATATCACCTGTATAAGTAAACGTTCCACCTGGTAATGTTGGATAATACTTTCCAGTAACTACAGCAGGTATTGCAACATTACTACCTGTACCAACCCAGTTTGTGCCTGTTGCCCAGTCAGTTGAAGTATTTCCCGTCCAAATTTTAGCACTTAAGATTACTTTATTTGATGTTGAAATATCAAGAGTTCCACTACTTGATGTTCCTGCAACTAAAACTGATCCAGAACCAGCAATTGAACTAGACCCCGAATTACTTATACTACCATTTACAATTAATGAACCATCAACGGTAATATCTGAATGTACGATGTTAAAATTAGAATTTAAGTAAAATGTACCTGCATTATTTATTGTTATTGAAGATTGTGATAGTAATGTTGCAGCACCTCCAATATTAATTGTTCCTCCTTGCGCTATTGTAATATCTGCTTTCGTGCCAAATTGAACGGTACCCTGAAAGTCTAAAGTTCCTCCTGTTTCAACTTCAATAATAGTTGAGCCATTAAAAGTTACAGTAGTAGTGATAGTTAATCTAGCGCCATTTTTCACCACCAAATGTGCTTGACTAGGGAAACTACCCAATGTACCATCTGTAATTGTATTATTCGATGAAATAATAATTTGATCACCACCAGATAAACTAGTTGGTGCATTGTTTCCACTCCAAACATTTCCTGTACCTTGACCCCACAAACCATTACCTGTTGACGTATATGTTGTTGCAAACAGCACAACCGAACTTATTGTGCATCCTAAAAGTAGTAATAACCTTTTCATATTATATAATTTTAAAAAATTGAGTCTAATTAATCGTTGCAAATATATGTCAAATAACAATATTATATATAGGTGATTTGACCAAATATGTGTAAAATCGCAATTTTACACATAATGCATAATGCATAAAATCAATAACATAGGCTTTTGTCTATTTGTCAAGATGTTTTTTTCTATAATCAGATGGTGTTAAATCTGTATATTTTTTAAAAGCAGCGTTAAAACTTTTCTTTGTTCCAAAACCGCATTCTATTGCAATTGCTTCGATAGTAAGATTTGAATTTCGATCATGTAACATTTTCTTTGCATCTTCTATTCTAAATTCGTTAATAAAGTCATTCGCATTTTTCTTTAAAACAAAATTTATACAATTAGATACTAAGCGAACTGGTATATTAGAAATGTTCGATAAATCTTGTACTGAGCATTTTTGTTGTAAATACGGCTTTTGAGTTAGCATTACATTAATTAAAGTTGCAATATATTTATCGGCAAGATCTTCCGATATCAATAGTTTGGTTTCCTCCGTTTTTTCTTCTTCTTTCAATGTATCAATACTATTAGAATTCGAATCGACATAAATATATTCGGCAGCTACAATAGTATGTTCTTTAAATACACCATTTTGCCAAATGGAAAGGAAAAAGAAATATGCAAATTGAGCGTTAAGTATTATTAGTCCAATTATAACTATAATTTTCATGTTGTTGAGATAGTAACCAGCAAAAATGCAGGCGAATAAAAGAATAATATTTACAAAAAGAAATTCTTTAAGCCAAGACATATTTAATTCGATATTTTCGATTTTTGCTATAGTAGAATTTGAAGTCTGTTTTTTGACAAATGTGTAAAGATATATCACATAGCTTGTTAATTGAATCCAAAATAAACTGATAATTAAAATAGTATGCCAACGTAAGGTATGCGAGTTGTTTGAAAAAAAGATGTATCGTTCATTTGGACTTTGCATTAAAAAAAATATTGTTCTTATTAACGAAGGCAGTATTAATGAAAATTGAAGTAAAACCTTCCAAGACCAAATTTTTTGTTTCCGTCCAAAAATTTCCATTATATACAAATACAAGAAAGGGCCAATTAAGATAAAAAGACAATCATCATAAGGTATGTAGCAACTTAATAATTTGTAAGACATTAATTGATATGCCTGACACTCGTAGTTTAGAATGAAAATACATGCCGACAAAATAAGAAAAAGAATAGCTAAATAATTGTTTGCTCTTTTTACAGGCGATTTTTTAATGAAGAGAATTATTGAAAAAGTTCCAAGAATGAATATTGAAAGAAATGAAATGTAATTAAGTATCATTGAGGGTAATGCGAATGTTAGTTTAAAAATATCTTGTCTATAATTATGGATTTTATTGTTTTTTACAAACGTAGTAAAAAATATAAATATATTCTATTTGTAAGTGATGATTTATGTTACTCATTTATTGTTTAATAAGGTTCTTTAATTTAATTTATTAACCTTTTACCAAGGTGCGTTAGTGAAGGTTGAGTACAGATGGTGTTTTTTTACATAATCAAATCTGAACTTAAAGATTTTAGACTTTCGGTAAAATTGATATCTATAGTTAAATACTAACGATATATAAGTTTTAATTTCTGTTAAAATGAACTATATTGCCTTAACTCTATTTAATTTGAAAAGCAAAAGAATTTTATCAATTGTGTCTTAAAATGAATGGACAAGTCGATACTCCACAAAGAGAACCCGTTTATGATGGTCTTAGAGCTGTTGCTATACTTATGGTACTTTATTGGCATTGTTTTAATAATCTCATACATACTCAAAATGCTATTGCATTTCGTATAATTACTTTAAGTTCAAGTTATTGTTGGAGTGGTGTCGATTTGTTTTTTGTTCTTTCTGGATTTTTATTAGGTCGTATTTTATTGAAAAATAAGAACTCGAAAAATTATTTTAAAACCTTTTACATTCGTCGTGTTTGTAGAATTTTCCCATTATATTATTTGTATTTTACCATCTTTCTTGTATTATATTTTTCTGGATTAAAGACCAAAATACCTTGGCTTTTCGAAAATACGTTGCCTTTGTGGAGTTATGCCACTTATACACAAAATTTTTTAATGGCAAAATTCGAAACATTAGGTTCGCATGGTATGGTTTCGACTTGGTCGTTAGCTGTTGAAGAACAATTTTATTTAATTCTTCCGATTTTGGTTTTCATCTTTAATAAAAGTAAGATGATTTGGCTTTTTTTACTGTTTTTTATTTTAGCGTTTGTTTTTAGAATTACTTCCTCAAATTGGATTGAATCGTTTGCTTTAATTCAATGTCGAGCCGATTCTTTACTAATTGGAATTATTATCGCACTTTTCGTTTCAAATCATCAATTTCAATTATTCTATTTAAGGAATAAAAATATATTTAAAGGGATACTTGTTCTGTATATGATTGTTTATGTGTTGATTAGTGTTCGTGTTTTGTCGATTAATTATTATATATTAAATAGCTATTTTGCTGTTTTTTATGCTTTGATAATTGTAATTATTGCAATAGATAAACGTACATTGTTACATCATATTCTTGAAAATATTTATTTGCAAAGAATAGGTGTTATTTCATATGGAATTTATATGTACCACATGTTAATTCTAGGCCTATGTCATTATCTTATTTTAAAGTCATCACCTCAAATTAATTCTATATCTAGTTTATTGGTAACAATATTTTCTCTGGTATTAAGTGTATTAGTTGCTTTTATTTCTTATGAATTCTTTGAAAGAAGGGTTATAAATTTTGGAAGAACATATCAGTATTAAAAGTTGATTATATTCCAAATTCATTAAAAAGTTGATTAGTTAAAAATACAAAACCCCGAAGCGTAACCTCGGGGTTTGTAATGTTTTATTATAAAAGTAATTATTTTATTCTTTCTTGAATTTTCTTTGTTTGTTCTTCGTAACCTGGTTTTCCAAGTAAAGCAAACATATTGTTTTTATATGCTTCAACACCTGGTTGATCGTAAGGATTTACTTCTAAAAGACTTCCACTAATACCACAAGCTTTTTCGAAGAAGTAAATTAACTGTCCAACATAGAATTCGTTCATTTGTGGAACTTCAATCATCATATTCGGTACACCACCATCAACGTGAGCTAAAAGAGTTCCAAGTTCAGCCATTTTGTTAACTTCATCAACACGTTTACCTGCTATAAAGTTAAGACTGTCAAGATTATCAGCATCTACTGGAACTTTTACATTGTTCTTAGGCGATTTAATAGAAAGTACTGTTTCGAAAATATGACGACCACCTTCTTGAATATATTGTCCCATTGAGTGTAAATCGCTTGTAAAGTCAACGCTAGCAGGGAAAATACCTTTTCCTTCTTTTCCTTCGCTTTCGCCATAAAGTTGTTTCCACCATTCTGCAAAGTAATGTAAGCGTGGAGAATAATTTACCAATATTTCGGTGATTTTACCTTTACCATATAAAGCGTTTCGAGCAGCAGCATATTGAGCCGAAATGTTTTGTTCGAATGGAACATCAACACCCGTTGCTTTTTCCATAGAAATTGCACCTTCAACTAATTTTGTAATATCGAAACCTGCAGCAGCAATTGGCAATAATCCAACAGGAGTTAAAACCGAGAAACGTCCACCAACATCATCAGGAATGATAAATGTTTTGTAACCTTCTTGTGTTGCTAATTTACGTAAAGCACCTTTGCTAGCATCGGTAATTGCAACAATACGATCTTTAGCATTTGCTTTGCCGTATTTTGCTTCGATATGTTGTTTTAAAAGACGGAAAGCTACAGCAGGTTCTGTTGTTGTTCCCGATTTAGAAATAACAATAATGCTATATTCTTTTTTGTCTAAAAGAGCAAGTAAGTCTGCAGTATAATCTTCGCAAAGATTTTGACCTGCAAATAAAACTACTGGTTTGCCTTGTTCTTGCATTAAATGTGGGAAGTTGTTCGATAATCCATCGATCACACTTTTTGCGCCTAGGTAAGAACCACCAATACCAACAACTACAACGATTTCTGATTTCGATGCTAACGATTTAGCCGATGCATCTAGGTCGCTTAATTCTGCTTTCGATATTGTTGAAGGTAAATTCAACCAACCAAGAAAATCGTTACCTTTGCATGATTTGTTATGAAGCTTAGCATTGCTTTCTTCAGCTTTACTTTTGAAAGCTGCAA
>Ga0302288_1000062_pt1 | contig 95894 bp, 76 predicted proteins | sample III_Fen_N1_1_FD_194549 | JGI IMG/M metagenome (GOLD analysis project Ga0302288, IMG submission 194549) | Peat permafrost microbial communities from Stordalen Mire near Abisko, Sweden - III_Fen_N1_1 | ecosystem: Environmental > Terrestrial > Soil > Wetlands > Permafrost | place: Sweden: Abisko... | reverse complement strand
TAAGCTACTTCCAACAGAAAGTAAGTCACTTCCAACAGAAAGTAAGCTACTTCCAACAGAAAGTAAGCTACTTCCAACAGAAAGTAAGCTACTTCCAACAGAAAGTAAGTCACTTCCAACAGAAAGTAAGTCACTTCCAACAGAAAGTAAGTCACTTCCAACCGGAAGTAAGCCACTTCCAACCGGAAGTAAGCTACTTCCAACAGAAAGTAAGTCACTTCCAACAGAAAGTAAGCTACTTCCAACAGAAAGTAAGCTACTTCCAACAGAAAGTAAGCTACTTCCAACAGAAAGTAAGTCACTTCCAACAGAAAGTGAGTCACTTCCAACAGAAAGTAAGCCACTTCCAACAGAAAGTAAGTAATAGGAATTAAATAATGTCCTATTTCTCAGAAAATCGTTAGACGATACGGTTGTAATTTCAAGTCCCCTTCAGGGGATTTAGGGGCGGTCTTAAAGTGTATTTTCCGCCCCAAGCCCCTAAAGGGGATGTAAAGTAGCATCGTCTTTAAAAATTTAAAATGGTACATTATATTCGTTCCATTACTTAAGTCACTTCCAACAGAAAGTAAGGATCTATTCAATAAACTGTGTCAGAAAGGATCAGATTCAAACCCTTCTTTTATTAACCGAAACCCGCATACATAAAGGGTTTTTAGGCTTGTTTATATAAATTGATATAAATCGTTGGTGGAGTTAAAAAGAGTTTGTACTTTTGGAGTGTAAAAAAATAAATATGTACTTATAAACTAGAAATATGTGCAACTCTATAGCACATATCCTGCCAAAATGAGGAATAGGGCAATAGGATTGGGGATATATTGGGGTTAGGCAAAATTTTAAAAAAGAAAAAAGATTGGTTCACACATTAGTAATATCATGAAATTGAGACAAAGAGAATACATTAATAGATTATCATCTTCAGGAACTCGGTTCAACCAATTATAAAAGTTTAAAATAGAAATCAAATAATATTGTAAATATGGAAACAAAAAGATTTATCCAGTTTGGAACATTATTAATAATCATTTTTGGAATACTTCTAATACTATTCTCTTTTGAAACATATAACATTGGATTTAGCGAAACTTCAGGACTTATATATGTTGGTTTATCAATATTAATGCTCGTATGTTTACTCACATTTTATAGAGTAGTAATTGAAGTTGGTGAAAACCATATTACATTTAAATTAGGTATTGGATTGTTTAAAAGAACTTATCAGATTAATGATTTGACAAGTTGCTCTTCAGTAAGATGTTCGTTTATTAGTGGATTTGGAATACGAAAAATAGCAAATGGGTGGCTTTACAACGTTTCTGGACTCGACACTATTGAGTTAAGGTTTAATGACACAAAAGATATAATTCAAATTGGAACAAATAAATCGGACGAAATTTCAATTATTGTAAATGATTTGATTGAAAAAAATATAAATACAAATGAATCCTCATCAATTGTAAGTACTTTTTCGATTGATTGGAGTAAATGGATTCTTGCCATTATTGTTTTATTTTTCGCATTATTACTTCCATATCAAGGCAAGAATGATAAAATTAGCGTAAACAAATATAATTTTAAGATCTCAGGTGCCTATAGTAAATCTGTGAATTATAAAGAAATAAGTGAAATTGATACTATCTCTATTATCCCTGAAATTGAATATAAAACAAATGGATATTATTTAATGGATGTAGCAAAAGGGCATTTCAAACTAGGAGGTATTGGAAATGCCTATTTAAATTTAAGACTAAAGTATCCTCCATTTATTAAAATAAGATTAAAAAACAATGATTACATCTTCTTTAATCTTAACGTCCCAAATGATACTAAGGAGTTATTTAAAAATATAGAAAACAAGACTTTAGAAAACAAAAATAAATAATTGGAAACCTAAATGGAGTGGTCAATAACATTTCAACAACCATAAAAGAGCCAATTAAATAAATTTCAAAGTAAACCAAATTATCGGAATTTAAGAACTGAAGAAAAACATGTAACGACAAAAAACTAACCGCTAACACACGCTTTTAGGTTTGCACTGTACAGAAGACTACAAATTGTTTGATATAGAAAAATTTATACAATCCGAGATTGATAAATAAAACAAAACACAACTGGTATTTAACTGTTTTGTGTATTTGGACTTGCCAGAGTTTCCTGATCATTTAGGAGCTTGATTAGTCTTATCAGGTCTTTTTCTGTTTTAAGCTTAAAGTTATTGCTCTTCATTAATTTATCTACCAGCTTCTTTTTTGTTGGGAATAATTGTATGAATGATTTAAGTTTGATTTTATCTAACTGTAAATAATTATCCGAAGATAATTTAAGGTAATACAGCGGAGTGGCTCTAATTGTTTCTTGTCTGCGCAGAATGCCATCAATAGTAACGTTATCTTTATCTACAATGCTGATTTTTCGTTGGATATATAAAGCTAGTTTTCCTTCTACTGCCACTTCTGCAAAAAAATCTGATTGTTGACTGGCTGAAGGTGATTTATTGAGCGTTATTTGTTTAAAATGTGTAGTCATACCTTTTTCATCTTTAAGCCAGAATTCACTAATCAAGGGCTTATCGAGTTTGAATTGCTGATTAATAGTTGCATTAGCCCAAATGAGTTCATCCAGTAATCCATTATATTTCACCTTTTCTCCCAAAACCATTTTGCCTGTTGATAATAATATATCACTTTGCATCCATACTTTATTGAAAAATTGTTCTCCTTTATAGCCTTTTTTCTCAAAATAAGTCTCACCGGCTAATTTTGCCTGCGAAATGGAATCTGATTCCTCTTTTTCTCTATCAGCTGTCTGGGCGTATGCTGTGATAGAAATGAGTAGAACGACAAAAATCAGGTGACGTTTCATTTTACTGTAGATTTTGATTGGTTGCTAACTTGTATTTTTGAGCTATAGCTGATAGGTTTCCCGTTATCAGTAATTCCTTCAATTTTAAGTATAAAGTTGCCTTCATTGTCGGAGGTAAAAAACTCAAAACCGGTGCTTTCCTGTTCTTTAATTTTCAGATTGGGATTCCAGTATAGCAATTGCTTGAAAAAAGGAAAAGCTTTATTGGAAATTGTTTCATTCTTTTCGGAGGTGTAGTTATCAAAGCCGTTTATTTTATCATTTTTTATTCGTAAAGAGAATGAACAGGGAGTTGTTTTTGCAATTTCATTTGATTTTGTGATAATAGAAATAACGCCTTTATATACCAGGTTACCAAAAACTCTTTCAGTATCTAACACTTCAATTTTTTTTATTTGTTCCGAACCGAGTTTCATTATTTTATCTACATCGTCCACATAAACGCCATCAAGAAAAATGGCAATTTCGGCATCGCTAAACATCTTTTGCGAATTGTTTAATACAGAAACTCTCAGTTTGCCATTTCTCTTACTAATCCTGACTTGAGGAAATAACTCAACTACTATCTCTTTGAAATCGTTTAAAGAAGTATAATCAGAGAGTAACACTGATTTAGCCTGGCAGAAATATAATTGAGGACAAACAGGCTTTTGAATCTCCGTCTGTTTCGAAATGGTATCTTCATTTGTTTGATATGTCGTGTTGACATAGGCTATATTTTGAGCCTTTGTCAGAAAATCCCTGTAGTTACTGATATCGGACTTCAAATCGGGTTTCCACTTTTCATGCAGTGCAAACTCATCATCAACCTCTATTTTCCAATGTTGATTTACAGGCATTTCTCTGATGGTAAAAAATAGTTCTTTGCCCTCGTAATAATCGCTCAACAGCATTTGAAAGGTACCCCCGGAATTGGTTATTGCATATTGCAAATTTGCAACAGTATCGATGCATGATAATAAAACGGTAGCATTATTGATGTTTTGCCCTGTAACAGTATCTACTACTCTGCCTTTTAGTATTTTTTCGTTTCTTTCTTCTAAGTATTTTTTAAATGTTGGGTGGTTGGGTTGTTTATTATTTTTGCTCAGCGCTTCAATGATTGAGTTACAAGAAGATTGAATGTTGGAGTTTTCAAAAACAGAAACTGATAGGTTTGCTTTTATATTGGTTTTGTCGATGTAAACAGATACTTTCTGTCTGGTGTTGTATATGTTTTTGTATGTTGATATTTTAAGCGGATTGTCAACAGAATCGGAAACGATTTTGTTGCCCGCAGTTGAAATTTTGAAATGCATATCCTTGTCAAATCTGTTGACTATCACAATTTCATTTTTAAAAAAATACTGTTCGTCATAGTTCTTCATTGAATTTGTGAAAGCTACTATCTGATAGGCTCCGGAAGTGAGGCTGTCCGGCAGTTGAATACTTCCCCATGCCATTCCCGATTCTATTTTTATCCTACGTTTTATAGTCGGATTTTGATTGGCAGCTCTTAAAACGATATAACCAATTTTGCTAATATCCGAAGGTCTTTGTGTTGTTGCATCCAGTAAGTAAAGTTTGTAGAAAATCTTTTCACCGGCAATATACACAGTACGGTCGGTATGAAGATAGGCTACTTCCCGGCTTATTGCCAGTGTGTAAACACTACCACTCATCAGCCAGATCAACAGCATGACAAGGTACTTGTTATATTTTTTCATAGAGGATATTATCATTGTTATTTCGAATTAAAAATGCGTCCACCAGCTTGGTGTAGTATTTATAAAATCCGGATCTTTTTTTGGCGTTTGTCCCAGAGGTTTCATTTGTTTATACTGTACCTGCCCATTAGAAATACCGATATATGGAACCTGATACAAACTCACTATTGAGCTGTTAGCTGCATGATAAATCAGAATTGCAGAACGTGTAACTGAAGATGCTTCGAAAAAACCAAGCACAATCTTTGATGGATTATTGGTGCATTTTAGGTTTCCAACAAGCTGAGAAGTAATGGGATCAAAAATTTTTCCGCTTGTAGATAACTGTTTGTTCGCATTTTTATAAAAATCATAAGTGTCCTGATTTATGGTATATTGGTCAATCCGTAAATAATAAAGATCTGTTACAAATCCTAATGGTTTAGCAAGCCCGTAATTTGTCATACCGATTGGCGCAAAACAGACTAAATGACCCGTGATATTTGCAGAGTTCTTATTTGCATTATTTTCAGTAATATTTTCATTTTCGCCAAGAGTGATGCTGTTCCAACATTTATGAATCCAAACCCAGGCACTATCACTGTTAATATCTTCCCAATATTCATACTGTAAAGTCATTGTTGATTTAAATCTGCACAAAGGAGCAGAATCTGCTTTTGCAACAGATTTGAACAGGTTGACCTGAATATTACTCCCAACAACAGATTTCAGTTGGTTGTCTGTTCCTATGTAAGAATTTGCAGTATGCACCCCATAAATGCTGTCGTAAGATTGGGGTGGGAGAAGTTTTTGCGGTTTTGAATCGTAAATATCACCATCCACAGTTTCTATGTGCAGAGAGTATGAATCTCCTGTTTGAGCTTTGAAATCTGATTGTAAATAATACAGCCCATTACTACCACCGGTAAATGTAAAGTTCTGGTTGTGATTGTCGTAAACCGTGAGTTTTGCTCCTTCCACGTAACTGACTGGATCTGTCGAATTATATAAATTAGCCTTAGATAGTTTGATGATAAATGGTCCGCTCTCATTTGTTATAAGACCTTCCACCACCAATGCTTCTGTTCCGGAATCAATTTTAGGCGTATATATTTCGGTACAGGCTATTAATAAAACAAAGCCTGTCAGAATCGTCAATACTTTTATCTTTGTCATTTTATCTGACCTCTTTTAGAAACTGAAATTGTAAGTTAAAGTTGGAATTGGTCTTTCGATTATAAACATATTATATAAATTGAAAGAACGGTAATATTTAGAATCGGGTTGCGTGTCATATTTATAAAAAGCTGAGTAAGGATTTTTCTGTCCATAAACGTTTAAAATCGATAAGGTCCAACTTCCTTTCCATTTTTGTTTTTTAAAGAGTGTTTCATCAAACGTTATGGCAAGATCTAAGCGATTATAGTCGGGGAGTCGGTATTTATTTCGTTCGGAGTAATAAACGTATTGTTTCCCATCAAAGTTATACTTTAATTCGGGTAAAGTAATTGGTTTCCCTGTGTTATAATTGAATATAAGTGCAAGTCGCCATCTACGTGTTAAATGATAATTTGCGTTGATAACTAAATTGTTAGGAATGTCGAATGATGACGAGAAATACTTGTTACCATTTATTTGGTCGTTTTCAAAAAGGCTGGTTGTGTGCCGCATTGAACGTGAGTAAGTATAGCTTAACCAACCGGTTAACCGTCCTGTATTTTTCTTAATATACAATTCTACTCCATAGTTATTACCCGAAGCATTTAGCAGATCGGCATCCAGAGTTTTATTCATCACAATGGTAGCTCCATCCCTGTACTCAATTATATTATCCATTTTTTTATAATAGATTTCAACTGATGCTTCTATAGCATTTTCATTGAAATTACGAAAGTAGCCAATGGCAAACTGATTACATATTAATGGTTTAATATTGGGGTTGCTTAATTTATATACATCGGTAGGCGCCATAACCTCTGTGTTGGAAATCAGATTAATAAACTGGCTGATACGATTGTAATTAAACTTGACAGAACTCAACTTATCGATGGAGTAACGAAACGAAACTCTTGGCTCCAGACTTGAATACCATTTTATAATCTCATTATTTCCATACTTCAATGTGTCTGAAATGTTTCCGGCAATATGAGGTGCATTTTCTTTAAAAGTGTAAACACTATTTGGTCCCAGATAGGCAAAATGGCTCATCCGTAATCCCACTTCTGTACTAATTTTAGATGATAGGTTAATATTGTCACTTATATATTCTGCTACTTCAAGTCCTTTTTCCTGATTCGAGGTTTGCTTGATAATACTTGACAGGGATCCTATGGGCGACATTGTACCCGGTTTCAATAAATATAAAACAGAATTAAATCCAAAGTCAATGCTGTGTTTCTGGTTTGGGATCCAGCTAAAATTGAGTTTTCCACAATAATAACTTGTAGAAATATTCAGGTTGTATGCTCCTTTGGGTTGTAAAGTGTCCGATTCGCTCATATTACTTTGATAGCGGCTATATCCTAACAACAATGTGGAATTCAACTTATCATTAAAAGTATGATTATATCGGGTTGAGAATAAAGTGTTATCGTATTGATAAGTTGTTGTTCTGACAAACTTGAAATCATCATTACTATGGTAACCAAAAATACTTATGTTATTCCCGGGATTTAATCGCACTGTTATTAACGCATTCAAATCATAAAAATTGGCTGAACTATTCTTCAAGTCGGCATCGGGCATGGCGTGAAGCAACCAATTGGAATAGGAGGTTCGGGCACCAACTAATACGTTGACTTTTTTATCGAAAAGAGGCATTTCAATATCCAATCTTGAATCCAGCAGACCAATACCACCTTTGAACTGTAATTTCTCAGCATTATTTGTCAACCTGATATCCATAACCGACGAAGCCCTTTCTCCATATTTAGCAGGAATCCCTGCTTTTAGCAGAGTGACATTGTTCACACCATCGGGATTTATAGCTGAATTAAGACCGAATACATGAGCTGAATTAAATAAAGGAACATCCTCAACCAAAATCAAATTTTGATCCAGACTACCACCGCGAACAAAAAAACCGGTGCCAAATTCACCAGTGGATTGTACACCAGGAAGAAGAGTTACACTTTTTATAATGTCTTTTTCGCCTAAAAAATTTGGTAATTCTTTAAGTGTCTTTGTGTTCAATTTTATCATACTCATCTGACTCTGTATGACATTTAAATTCAAAGCTTTATCATGTACAATAATTTCCGGTAATTTTATAGTTTTATCGGAAAGCTCAAAATCAACAATTCCGTTTCCGCTTACTTTAATACTTCTATACTCTTCTTCATAATTTTGATAATTCAATCTTAAAATATATTCACCGGTTGGTATAGTTAACTTGTAATTTCCTGTGTTATCTGTTTTGGTGGTAATATTAAGTTTGTCAATGTTTAAACTTACATTTTTTAAAGATTTACCGGTTTTAGCATCAATAATATTGCCCGAAATTGCTGCTTTAGTGACTTTCCCGGCATCCCGTTCATCTCCAATAATAAGTACGCCTTCTTTGTTCGTCCGGTTTGAATAATTGCGAACCTGAATGGGTACAAAAACATAATTAGTTGAATTTATGACAACACAATTCAAATCAGTTAATCGTTTCACTATGGTTATACAATCGTCTACGGGTAAATTGGCAATTGATGCTACGAAATGCTTATCCTTAAACCACTCAGGCTTGTAATAAAACTTTACATGATTATTTTTTTGAATCTGAGTAGCTATACTGTCAAATACAACTAATCGTATTGTATCATCAAGCGGAACATTATTATTCCGGGCATAAACAAGAGCGTTTATACTTTGGAGTAAAAGAATAATAGTAAGGGCTAAAATGTTCCGTATGTTTTTTTTCACATGGATTGCATTTGATAGTTAATTAAGACTGTAACGCCTGTTTTTTAAGTTTAAAAATAAAGCACAATGATATTCATTTTTGGCGAGAAAACAATATAACTTAAAAATAGATTCTTAAAATCCGAGTGCAAACGTTTTCTGAGCTTGATTATTTCTAACGTATATAGTGACAGTTTATGACTTTCCCATACTCTATTTAACTCTAAATCTGATTAATCCCCCGATGTAATCTAATATTGTAATAAAAAGTCCGGATCAATGACCCGGACTTAATTATAATGCATTGTTTGGAATGATGTTTATTTTATTTTTTCAATTCTGGCAGCCCAGCCACCGCCGGGAGCAAGTTGAATGTTTAGTTTATCGCCCGAAGCTATTTTGACGGTTTCTTTTTTGTAGTCGGTAGCATCACGGTCGGCATTTATGCCGTCTCTGAACACCACTGCCTGATAGTTGCCGGCAGGCAGGAATGAGAAGTCCAGTGTCAGCTGGCGTGCAGTCCAGTTAGTCATAGCTCCGACGTACCAGTTTTCACCTTTTTTATGAGCAAGGGCAGCAAACTCACCTACTTTTCCATCAAGTGCGACTGTTTCATCAAAAGTAGTTGGAATACTTGCAATGAAATCGGTACATTCTTGCTCTTTCATGTAGGTAGTCGGATTATCTGCCAACATCTGAAATGGTGCATCAAACACAATATACATGGCCAGTTGGTTACACCGTGTTCCCTGACTCATTGGCATCAACTCAATGGATCGATAGTTTATTTTATTGGAGTTACGCATAGATCCCGGGGTATAATCCATCGGTCCGGCCATCATTCGGATAAAAGGAATAGTGGTTGTATAGCGAGGTTGATCTTCCACCGCCCATTTGTAGTTTTCCAATCCTTTTACGCCTTCAAAGCCGATAACATTCGGATAGGTTTTTTGAATTCCGGTTGGTTTGTAAATTCCGTGGTAATCTACCATCAAATGATATTCGGCTGCCTTTTTGGCTATGGCATACGTTGAGGCTATTACCAATTGGTCATCGCGGTCGAAGAAATCAATTTTGAATCCTTTCACGCCCATTTTGGAAAATTTTGGAAATGCTTCATCCATTTGTTGCGAAACGGCATACCACGATGCCCAAAGAAAGATTCCAACTCCTCTTTGTTTGCCATAATTTACCAATTCCTGAATATCTACATCGGCAATAACTTTTATAATATCGGTATGACCTGACCAGCCCCAATCCATCACAATGTAAGGTAGCTTATTGGCTGCTGCAAAATCAATGTAGTATTTATAAGTTGGCATGTTGTAACCGGCTTTGAAATCGACATGCGAAATATTCCAGTCGCTCCACCAATCCCACGAAGCTTGTCCGGTTTTAATCCACGAAACATCGGTTAGTCTCGATGGCGAAGCCAGTTTTTGCACCATGTCATTGTTCAATAGTTCTTTGTCGCTTTGACTAATAACCACTGCACGCCATGGAAAGTTGCGGGTACCCGAAGTTTTGGCAATGTAATCGGCTCTTTTAGTTGGTATCACGTTCATGTTTTCATATCCACCCATTTTTGTTTCGAGCGGATAAGGGGCATATACACCCATAAATCCTTTGTGGGTATCGTTCATGTTCAGATACATGCCCGGATAATCTTCCAAGTCAGCTTCCAGAATGACCACTTTGTTGTTATCACCTTCGTCAACCAACAAAGGCAGGAATGCCAACGAATCGGGGGCGAATTTAGATATATTGCTTTCTTTGTATAATGCTTCGAAAGATGAATTGAATTTTACGCCACCCCGGTAATCCCACATATACGGAATAAATGCTTTGTAATCCTGTGTGAAGTTGAAGTTAGCTTCTTCATTCTTTATTACTATTTCGCCTTTTTTCTTCGTGAAGAAGCGATATGCCACACCGTCGTTGTATACACGGAACTTTACACCAAAATCGTTCTTGCAAGTCAGTGTAAGTTCGTTGTACACATCCTGAACGTTGGCTTTCTTGTAGTTCAATGCTTTGAATGTGGTATTAATCTTTTCGGTTTTCGCTGAACTGACTTTAGCATTATCGCCCAATACGTCTCCGTTTCCTAGTTGCAGTGCCATGGCCGAGGGGGCAATGATTTGTTTGCCTTTAAGTTGTACCGACCATACGAGTTTTTTACCAGTGGCTACATGTAGTGTGATGTTTCCATCTTGTGATTTTACGTCGAAATCTTTTGTTTTTTGCGCACTGAGCATCGTTGAACTCAATAATAGTGCGACAATCAATCCGGTTAGTTTGTTTTTCATTTTGTATCAGAATAATTAATTGTACAAATATAGAAAATAAGCGGTAGTTTCAGCAGTATTTTTTTATCGTAATGCAATACTTTATTGCCTGATGTGTCTGTCAGATTTTAATCTTTGCTGATAAGTGGCAGAAAAATGACTGGAAATCATAGCGGTTAAATATTTATTCATTTTACTCTCAAAAATTAAATGCTTTTATTACTTTTGCTATGTCGCATTTCGGAATAGTGAATTATCAACTGTCAACTGTTAATCTAATGAATTCTACCAGCATAAAAAAACTATATTTCAAAGATACATCCTTTGCTAATTTGATGACGCACAGGATTTATAATGTGTTGTTGTATGCCAGTAAATACGATGCTTTTGTATTGGAAGAAGATGGGCGTATTGACGAGCAGATTTTCAATGAATATACGTCGCTCAACCTACGTTATCCTCCACGGTTTACACTCGTTTCTACTGAGGAAGAGGCCAATGCATTGCTTGCCGACCGTCAGTTTGAACTTATCATATCCATGCCCAGTGGCGACAGCATAAATCCGTTTGAGTGGGCAAAAAGTGTGAAGAAACAGTTTCCGGATATTCCTATCGTAGTGCTTACACCTTTCTCCAAATCGGTATCTCAGCGTATAGCCAATGAGGATTTAAGTGCTATCGATTATGTGTTCAGTTGGCTTGGTAACTCTGATATTTTGTTGGCTATTATAAAACTGATTGAAGATCGCATGAATGTGGAGGAAGATGTGAACTCGGTGGGTGTTCAGGTTATTTTGTTTGTGGAAGACTCTATCAGGTGGTATTCATCGATTGTTCCTCACCTCTATAAATATGTTTTTATGCAGTCGCGTTCATTTATGACCGAGGCGCTGAACGAACATGAACAGATGCTTCGTATGCGTGGTCGTCCGAAGATTTTGCTCGCTCGCTCATACGAAGAGGGATTGTTTATTTACGAGAAATATAAGCAAAATATGCTCGGTGTAATTACCGATGTAAGCTATCCGCAGGCTGGTGTAAAGAATAAAGCTGCGGGTATTAACTTGTGCAATGAAATTCGTAAACAAGATTCTTTTATTCCCTTAATTATAGAGTCAACCGAAGAGTCTAATCGTGCTGCGGCTGATGTACTAAAGGCTTCATTTCTGAATAAAATGTCGAAGACCTTACTCATGGAACTGCGGGAAAAAATTGCTGATAACTTTGGTTTTGGTGATTTTCTGTTTATTAATCCGCTTACCGGCGAAGAAGAAGCCCGTGTTCAGAATTTGCGCGGTTTACAGGAAACGATTTTCAGTATTAGCAACGAATCTCTTTTTTATCATGTTTCGCGTAATAATGTATCCCGTTGGTTGTATTCTCGCGCCATGTTTCCACTGGCAGAATTTCTTAAAAATATCACGGTGGATAATGAGTTTGAAGGTGATTTAACTAAGATTCGTCAGATTATTTTCGATGCTATTGTGCATTACCGTAAAGTGAAGAATAGGGGAGTGGTGGCTGTTTTTCAACGCGACAGGTTCGACCAGTATTCTAACTTTGCTCGTATTGGCGAAGGTTCATTGGGCGGTAAAGGACGTGGATTGGCATTTATCGATGCAATGATTAAGCGGAATCTGAGTTTTGAAAATTTCGAAAACACACAAATTAACATTCCTAAAACGGTGGTATTGTGTACCGATAATTTTACGGAATTTATGGAGCAGAATCAGCTTTATCCTATTGCCTTATCTGACATGGAAGATGAAGATATTCTGAAACACTTTTTGAAAGCCCGCCTTCCGCAACAGCTTATTGCCGACCTTCATGCATTTTTGGGTGCTATTAATTCTCCCATTGCTGTCAGGTCATCAAGTTTGTTGGAGGATTCGCATTATCAGCCTTTTGCCGGAATATATTCCACTTACATGGTGCCTTACAGTCCTCAAAGCAGAATACATATGTTGCTAATGATAACTGAAGCCATCAAAGCGGTTTATGCATCTGTTTTTTATCGAGATAGTAAAGCTTATATGACGGCTACTAAGAATATAATCGACGAAGAAAAGATGGCAATCGTATTGCAGGAAATATGCGGAAATGCTTACGAAAATCGCTTCTATCCTTCTTTCTCAGGTGTGGCACGTTCGTTGAACTATTATCCGATTGGAGCTGAAAAGCCTGAAGATGGCATTGCCAATATTGCCATGGGATTAGGAAAGCACATTATGGATGGCGGTATGAGCTTACGTTTTTCGCCTGCATATCCTAATAACACTCTTCAAACAAGTACACTTGAATTTGCTCTGCGAGAAACGCAGACTTATTTTAATGCACTCGATTTAAGTCAAACACGCTTTGTGCCGCAAGTTGACGATGGATTTAATCTGTTGAAGATTGCTGTTGCGGATGCAGAGAAAGATGGCACATTGCGCTACATTGCTTCGACTTATAATTTGCAGGATAATGTTATTCAAGATGGATTGTACGATGGTGGACGAAAAGTAATCACATTTGCTAATGTATTAAAACACAATGTATTTCCTCTTGCAGAGATATTAAAGGAAGTGCTTCGGATAGCGCAGGCTGAAATGGGGCGACCAATAGAAATTGAATTTGCAGTGAACTTGGATTATTCGCAGGCTAAGCAACATGTTTTTTACCTGTTGCAAATCCGTCCTATTGTGGATAGTAAAGAAATGATAAACGAAGATATTGGTTCTATTCCGGATGAAAATGCTATTATTACTTGTAAAAGTGCTTTGGGACATGGAATTACAAATGATCTCTACGATTTAGTCTATGTGAAACCGGAAGCATTTAGCGCTGCTAATAACCAAAAGATTACATCCGAAATCGAACAACTAAACCGTCGGTTAATAGCAGAAAACCGTTATTACGTGTTGGTAGGTCCCGGTCGTTGGGGGTCGGCCGATCCCTGGTTAGGTATTCCCGTAAAATGGCCAAATATCAGCAACGCTCGCCTTATTGTTGAATCCGGATTGTCCGGCTATCGCATTGATCCAAGCCAGGGAACACATTTTTTCCAAAACCTCACATCATTTGGTGTGGCGTATTTCACCATCAATCCTTACCTGAATGATGGAACTTACGATACTGAATTTCTAAATGCACAACCCGCTGTTTTTGAATCGGAATATATTCGTCATGTACGTTTCGATAAACCGATTATCATGAAAGTGGACGGGCGCAAGAATAAAGGCGTGCTTTTGAAACCGGAGTGAAAAAATTATAAATGAACAAGATATAATCAAATCAATAATAACTAATAAACTAATATTTTATGTTTAAGAAACATCCTAAAGGATTAATAGCTGCGTCATTAGCCAATATGGGCGAACGTTTCGGTTTTTACACCATGATGGCGATATTATCGCTTTTCCTTATGTCGAAATTCGGTCTCGATGAAACAAAGGCCGGTATCATTTATTCCATTTTTTATTTTTCCATCTACATTCTGGCGTTTGTCGGAGGTTTAATTGCCGATAAAAAACGCAATTATAAAGGAACAATTCTCGTAGGTTTAATTTTGATGACCGTCGGTTATTTTCTCATTGCCATCCCAACTCCAACGCCTGTACCGGCAAGTTCATTTGCATTGACTTTAGGTATGACTTGTTTTGGTTTGTTTGTTATTGCTTTTGGAAACGGTCTATTTAAAGGAAACTTACAAGCACTGGTTGGTCAGATGTATGACGATCCGAGGTATTCGAACCAGCGCGATTCTGGTTTCTCGTTGTTTTATATGTTTATCAACGTGGGGGCCATTTTTGCTCCGTTTGCAGCAGTAGGAGTTCGTAACTGGTGGGTGAGTTCGCATGGATTTGCTTATAATTCCGATTTGCCTGCACTTTGTCACGAACAGATAGGTGGAAATATCTCAGCTGATGCGGCTCTAAGAATGCATGAACTGGCAACTAAAGTGGGTTATGCCGGTACTGATATGACATCTTTTGCCAAAGAGTATCTGAACCTTTTTGCTACCGGCTTTCATTATGCTTTTGGGGTTGCTATTATAGCCATGCTCATTTCGCTGGTTGTTTATATTGTCAACAAAAAGAATTTCCCCAATCCGAAATCAGCTTCTGATAAATCATCTTCAACCGATGTAGAAATGGATGCAAAAGAAGTGAAACAACGCCTGTATGCTTTGTTTGCGGTATTTGCCGTGGTTATTTTCTTTTGGTTTTCTTTCCATCAAAATGGTTTAACGCTGACTTTTTTCGCCAAAGATTATACCGATTTAAGCGGAATAAAACTCAACTTAGGATTTACCACGCTGCAAGGTGCCGAGATTTTTCAATCAATCAACCCATTCTTCGTAGTATTTTTAACTCCGGTTATCATGGGTATTTTTGGTGCATTGCGGTCAAGAGGCAAAGAACCTTCAACACAAAAGAAAATTGCCATTGGTATGGGAATCGCCGCACTGGGATATTTAGTTATGACCATAAGTTCAATCGGATTGCCGTCGAAAGCTGAAATTACAGCCATGGGCGGTTTGCCCGATGCACAACGTGTTACACCGTTTTTATTGATTGGTACCTACTTAATTCTCACTGTAGCAGAATTGTTTATCAGTCCGCTGGGTATTTCGTTTGTCTCGAAAGTAGCTCCGCCAAAATATCAGGGAATTATGCAGGGCTGTTGGTTGGGTGCTACTGCTGTTGGCAATTCATTGTTAGTTATCGGCGCTATTTTCTATAAGAGTATTCCTATTTACCTCACCTGGACAGTATTTGTGGTGGCTTGTTGTATCTCCATGTTCACCATGCTGGCCATGCTCAAATGGTTGGAAAGAATTACGAAATAGACGGTAGTTACCGGTTTGTCATAAAAAAGGAGGAAGTCTGAAACATATCAGACTTCCTCCTTTTTAGTACTGTCAGGTAAATTGTCTCTATCTATTTTACGCTGAATATTTTTGCAACAGGAGTTGCAGCACCCAGTTTCCCCGAGAGGTCGGACGGTGTACTACCCGAAAGATACACTTTGAAATCACCGGGTTCGATAACCCTATCACCAGTTTCGGTAACAAGTTCCATCATTTGAGGAGTAACTTCAAAAGAAACTTCTTTAGATTCACCCGCGGCGAGTTTTATTCGTTTCATGTTTTTGAGCGAAAAGATGGGTGTTTGAACACTTGTTTTCAAATCGGTAATGTAAAGCTGCGCAACTTCTTCGCCAGCGGCTTTACCTGTGTTCGTAATGGTAGCAGATACCTTTACTGATTGACCTTTCTTTATCTTTTCTTTCTCGATTTTCATATTGCTATAGGCGTAAGATGTATAGCTCAATCCAAATCCGAAAGGATAAAGCGGCTCTTCAGTCATATAACGATACGTACGCCCTTTCATGCTGTAGTCTTCAAAAGCAGGTAATTGACTAACTGATTTTGGAAAAGTTATACACAACCGACCCGATGGATTGACATCCCCAAAAATGGCATCAGCCACCGCACGACCACCTTCCTGTCCGGGATACCAAACAAATAGAATAGCATCGGCAATTTCCGATAGTTCAGGCGTGCAAATCGGACTTCCACCTGTGAGTACAAGAATAATCGGTTTTTTGCATTTTTTCTTTAACTCATGAAGATAGTCAAGTTGATTTTTTGGTAGATTTAAATCAAGTCGGTCACCGCGACTGGTTGAAGCCGTTGATTCTCCTTCCTCACCTTCGAAAATACCCGAAACTCCAAATACAGCCACAACAGCATCTGCATCAGCAGCTTCGCCAATTGAATAATTCATGGTGTTTTTATTTTCAGCACTTGGCTCCACACCAATCCGGTAGCTTACAGAAGTCCCGGCACTAACCTTGCCTACAATGGCTTGCATAATGGTGGTAAGATGATCGCTCACACCATTATAATTACCAAGCAATACATCCTGACTGGCGGCATACGGACCAACCACGTAAAGAGATTTCATATCTTTTTTCAAAGGCAGGATACTTTTGTTGTTTTGCAAAAGCACAAGTGATTTAGATGCTGCCTCGTAAGCCAAATCAATATGCTTTTGATTTCCAATTACATCTTCTTTAATCTTCGAATAAGGATTCTGATTTACAGAATCGAATAATCCAAGTTTGAATCTTGTGCGCAATAACTGGCTTAATGCAGCATCTACTTCTTTTTCGGTAACCAACCCTTTTCTGACTGCTGCAGGCAAGTTGTTAAACTCTGTGCCGCAGTTTAGGTTCACTCCGCTTTTTATCGCTAAAGCGCAAGCTTCCAGTGAATCTTTTGCTGCTCCATGATGCAAGTAGAAGTTTTGAATAGCCCAACAATCTGTTGTTACATATCCGGTAAAGCCCCATTTTTCTCTCAATAAATCATGTAATAAATAAGAGCTACCACAGCATGGTTTTCCAAATGTACGATTGTAAGCACACATCACGCTTTCTACTTTCCCTTCTTTTACTAAGGTTTCAAAAGCCGGCACATAAGTCTCCATAAAATCTTTCATTGGCGGTTCTGCATCATACGAGTGGCGCAATGCTTCTGGACCGGAATGAACAACATAATGTTTTGCACAAGCAGCTGTTTTGAGATATTTTGGATCGTTGCCCTGCATTCCTTTAACATAGGCAACTCCCATGCGTGAGGTCAGGTAAGGATCTTCACCATACGTTTCTTGTCCTCTTCCCCAGCGTGGGTCTCTGAAAATATTGACGTTTGGAGCATAAAAAGTAATGCCTGAATACTGTCCGTAGTTTTCAATACGTTGAGCAATATTGTATTTTGCCCAGGCTTCGTCCGAAATTGCCTGACCGATTCTATAAACCAAATCTTCGTCGAATGTGGCAGCTAAACCTACATTTTCCGGAAATACGGTTGCTCTACCTGTACGGGCAACGCCGTGCAATGCCTCATTCCACCAACTGTAAGGAAGAATGCCTAATCGCTTAATGGCAGGTGCGTCGTGTAACATTTGTGTAGCTTTTTCCTCTAAGGTCAGGCGGGAAACTAAATCAGTTACACGTTCATCAATTGTTTTATTTGTATCTTGAAACGGATATTTCACCGATGTTTGCGCATAAGTAACACTACTTAATCCAAATAAAATAATCGCCAGTAGTGATTGAAAATTCCAGCGCGAAGTTCTTGTAACTTTTAATTCATTGTTCATTTTTTTTATATTTGTTTATTTGCAACAAAGATACTGTAATAAATATTCGTCAGTATAACTTTCGTGTAACAAATCCTTTGTGTTTAGTTACATTGATTAAATTATATACCAATACATTTAGCGAATAAAAACAATATCTTTGTGCTGTTGAAAAAAGTTATAACCGTAAATTGAAATTTAAGATGAGAAAAATTACATTATTATTTATTGGTGTCGCCTTAACTTCATTCATTCTAACTGTAAATGCACAGACTCCTTTCTCCCGCGGTGTAAACCTCACCAGTTGGTTTCAAACATCAAGTGCCAACCAGATACAGTTTACAAAATATACCAAAAAAGACTTTCAGAATATTAAGAGTCTGGGCTGCGATGTTATTCGTTTACCCATAAACTTGTTTTATATGACCAATGGCAGTCCCGATTATACAGTCAATCCTTTGATGTATGAATTTTTGGATCAGGCAGTAGCTTGGGCTGAGGATTTACAGATTTACCTGATATTGGATAATCACTCAAGCGATGATATTGCCAGCAAAAATCCGAACCTGGAAACGGTGCTGACAAAAGTGTGGTCGCAAATGGCTGAGCATTACAAAGATCGTTCGAATTATATCCTGTATGAAATATTAAATGAACCCAATGGAATATCAACAGCCAATTGGGGTGCTATTCAACAAAAAGCAATTACAGCCATTCGGCAGGTTGACACAAAACATACCATCGTTGTAGGTTCTTCTAGTTGGAATACTTACAATGAACTAAATTTGCTTCCGGTTTATACAGATGCAAATTTATTATACACATTTCATTTCTACGATCCGTTTATTTTTACGCATCAGGGAGCAAGTTGGGCAAGTCCATCCATGGTTTCGCTTGCAGGTGTTCCTTTTCCTTACAATGCTTCTTCTATGCCAACTGTTCCATCTGATTTAGCGGGAAGTTGGGTTGCCGGTTCACTTACTAATTATCAGAATGATGGTACGGTAGCTAAAATAAAATCGCTTATTGATATTGCAGTGGCTTTCAAAACTGCACGGAATATAAACCTGTATTGTGGTGAATTTGGCGTTTATATTCCCAATAGCCCTGACAATGACAGAACATATTGGTATGGTCAGGTTCGGACTTATCTCGAATCTAAAGGCATTGCCTGGACTACCTGGGATTATCAGGGTGGTTTCGGGTTGTTTAAGAAAGGTTCAAACGAGCAATTCAATTACGATTTGAATACTCCATTACTTACATCATTGGGGCTTTCAGTTCCGGCACAACAGGTTTACACCTTGACACCCGATTTGGTTGGTTTTAATATTTACACAGACTATATAGGAGAACAAATTACTGAATCGAGCAACGTTAGTGGCGGAACATTATATTTTTATTCTGCCGACAAGCCAAATAACGGTAAATACTGTTTGTACTGGAGCGGTAGCAATCAATACGGAACTGTGGGGTTCGATTTTTTACCGAATAAAGATTTATCGACACTCAATGCTAACAGTTATGCGTTGGGCTTTTTGATTCGTGGCAATACTCCCGGAACAAAATTTGATCTTCGGTTTACGGATACTAAAACAGGTTCAACTGACCATCCGTGGCGAATGAATTTTACGATGGACGAAAATACAGCAAAATGGGATGGCAAATGGCATAAAGTATATATTCCACTAACCAGTTTTGTTGAAGGCGGTTCGTGGGATAATACATGGTTTAACCCAATTGGTGCATTCGATTGGAAGGCAGTTGATCGTTTTGATTTGGTAGCCGAAGAAATGAGTCTGGCGGGTAAATCGCTTTGGTTTGATAATATCCAGATTTGTAATATGGATACAGTTAACGTGTATAATTCTGCCACTTATACCGATCTCACCGAAACACATTTAAGTCCATTGACCTTAACGGTTTATCCAAATCCGGTATTAACTACCACAACAATAAGCTATACAGTAGTCACAGATGAAAATGTAGATATTAGCATTTATAACCTTTCCGGACAGAAGATAAAAACACTTTTAAGTTCAAAACAAGTTGCAGGCAATTATTCCATATCATGGAATGCAAACACCGAAGAAGGACGAAAAGTATCACACGGAGTTTATTTTTGTAGAATGAAGTCTTTGGGGCAAGACGCTGTTTCAAAGATTATAGTTATCTGAAATACTATAAATTTATGCATTCATCACAGACTTCTCATCCATTCAGGTTCTTTAAGCGAAAAGTGTGGGTTTCAAATTTTCGGTGCAAATGGAAATGTCCGGTGACTGTCAGAACTTGCCTAACTTGTGTTTTTGAATGATTTTTTCCAAAACTGCATCCTCTCCCAATGAATCGTACCTGGCTTTCAGATTTTCATGAAACAACAATCCTACGCCATACCAAAAGGTTGCAGGAATTCCACCTTTATAGGTTTTAATGAGTCCATAAGCAGTTTGATTTGTCTCGCGGGCAAGTAGTTTCAATAATAATTTTCCCTGCGAATAAGACATATTGCGTACGTCCTTTTCAAATTGCCCATACAATTCTTTTTCTGTTTGCTTTATCAACTGTCGTTTCTGTCTCCCGTCGGTCATTGTAGCCAGTTTGGCATTCAGGTTATTGATAATTTCTTTTGTTTTCAGAACGTAGGGGTAAAGTCTGCGAATATTTTGGATAGCCCTGTAGTTATTTCGGATAAACTCCCAATCTTCTGCTGTAGTTTGTGTTTTATCTGCAAATGCCTGATGGGCTTTTTCGGTATTTTTTTGTGCAATAGGGTTATCTTCTAAACTATCTTCAGGAATTACCTCTTTCAATACCGCCAATGATTTCTTCAGTTGTTCCAACATGACAGAGTCATTATTCAACACCACATTTGTTGCATCATCGCTGTCATCTTCATCTAAATCTTTACCTCCATCATTTGGAGTTTCTTTAGATTCAACAACTTTTGTTGCAGCCGGAGAATTTTTATCGCTAATTTTCTTATCTCCGGTAATCTTTGTTGCAGATAGAGATCTTACTGCAATATCCTCCATTAATTGAAACTGAATTGCCTCTTCCTGCATTTTACTTTCATCAATAGTCGACGATGACCCCAAACCCGGTATCACAGCAAGCAGGAGAAACATAACTCCGTAAATAAAGAGTGATACTATAATGGCAATTGATTTTGCTTTGTATTTTTTGAAGATATTCATTTTCTGGTATTATGCTTCCAAAACGTATCGTTATTCCTTTTGTTGATTTTTTTTGGAGTAAACGGTTGCAAAGATATAGATTTATTTTTGCTTTGAGGGTTGTGAATATTTAAAAGATAGTCTGGAATTGTGAACCATTTACAAACAAATATTATGCCCTAAAATAGAAGCGTCTGAACTTATGCACTTAAGTTCAGACGACATTTTTATTTTCATTATTTTGGATGAATTAATACCAACAGTTTTGACACTTAAATACTCTGTCCAGATTATAAGTCAGCATAATTTCATGCGATCCATATGATTTTCCACTAATTCCACTCACGTTGTAATCATAACTATAAGAAATATGCAAATTATGAGCGAGGTCTAATCCCAAAATAGCTCCGATTTCACTATAAGTTCTATAAAAAGCACCTATCTGAAACCCATTCGACTCAGGATCGAGTTTAAAGTAGCTGGTCAAATTGAGCTCCATTTGATAAAAATTTCCATACTGAACTCCAATAACACCAAAACCCAGATTCATTTTATTCAAACTATTGTCTCTATATTTAGTGTAGATGTAATTTGTATTTGAAAACTGTGAATTGATAGGCTGAAATAATGAAATAAGATTCTGACTGGCAAAACCAAATTGCCATTTCCGTCCCTGAAGTTCAATTCCCAGATCAGAATTAAAATTATTTTCATTTAATAACTTTGCATATACAACAGGATCATTTGGTGTTGGTGAATTCACCTGAGAAAGATCATATCCCACACTCTGAAAATTTAAACCCAATCCCAGGTTTAGATGCCAATCTCTATTCAGAATTAAAGCATAAGCATAAGTAAATCCAAGGTTGGTAGTGGAAGTATATCCAATTTTATCCTGAATAGCTTTTAACCCAAATTGAGTATTTAAATTATCAAGAAAAATAGTCCCGGAAGCATAGAATGTAGTTGGAGCACCTGGAAAATTGACCCATTGCTTACGGGCAGCCATATTAAATTCTGCAAAGTAACGGTCGTTTACGGAAGCAGGGTTAAGGGTATATGTTTTTTCCCAGAAGTGATTCAGACGAACACTTGATTGAGCAACCAGTAAGATTGTCAACAAATTTAATATAATGATTAATGTCGTTTTCTTCATTGAATAAAATTTATCTAACTACAGTAACATAGCCGGAATTTGTCTTTGCTCCTGATTCGGAAACGTAATATACAACAAAGAAATAAGTATCATTCGACACAGGCTTTCCTTTATAAGTTCCATCCCAACCATCTGAACCATCATATATTAATATACCATTTCGATTATAAACTTTTATATGCCAGCTTTTCATAAATACATCATCTATGCCATCTCCATTAGGCGTAAATGTATTATAAAGAGATGAGTTTACAACTATAATCTGTTTTGTTGCATATTCAGTACAACCATCAGGATCGATAACCTTCAACTTTACATTAAAAGTCTTTTCAGTTGTAATATTAAAAGAATGATCCAAATTATTGCCACTATCTGATTTTCCATCACCAAAATCCCAACTGTATTGTGAGTTTGGATAACTTTCACTCCAAAAGCGGACAGTAGGACTTGTTACTGAAACTTCATTTTTGTTTGTTTGGATGGTATATTTATATAAATCGAAGTTTGATACCATAAATTTCAACACCGATGTACAACCTGCTAATGAAGTCCCGGTAACACTGTATTCGCCAGTTCGATTAATCATAATACTGTCGGCTTTCGAATTATTATTCCAGAGGTACGTATTGGCTCCCGAAACATGAACTATTGTGGAATCACCGGTACAGATTTTCGGATCTTTATCGATTGTCAGTACAGGAGGAGCTTCGACAGCTACAGCCTGAGTAAAATTAATCGTACAAACCGGACTGGTAATAGTTAACTGAACAGTTTTATTTCCGGTTGTAGTAAAAGAATGATTAACGGTTTTATTTATATCTGTAATGCCATCGCCAAAATCCCACTTATAAGTATATGTTGCTAATGAGTCCAACGTAATGGCATCGAATTGGTAAGAATGTTTATCACAATCCAATAGCTTATAATCAATTCCAATAGTTTTAATCGATAAATTGAAGGTTGAATCAACAACACAACCGTTTCCGTCTGTTACTTGTAAATTCACCGAACCTGTTTGGTTGCTTTCCATTATTTCATTATTCAAACCACTTACGGTTCCTCTTGACCATACTAATTTATAGGGCGAAATTCCACCAGTAATATTTGCTGTGGTTACTTCGCTGACAACTTTCGTAGCGCAATCCAACTTTGGAACTGTAGTATAGGCAATGTCAATTGGAGTTGGTTGAGTAACAATGACAGTGAGTTGTTTTGAAAAACCGGAATTGTCGGTTACATTCAGAACGTAAGTTCCAGCAAAAAGATTTGTCAGATTCTTATTGGTGCTTGTAAATCCGTTTGGTCCTGTCCACGAATACAAATAATCAAAAACACCCGGTGAAACCTGAATAGGTGTTCCTCCAATCACATCAACTGTTATGGCTCCATAATTATCTCCGTAGCAATTTAAGTCCACTTTATTCACTAAACTAACTATTAATTCAGGAGGAACTGTTACATCGTAAAATGCGTGCTTAGGCACACAACTATGAGAATCGGTAACGGTAACTTCGTAGTATCCGGGACCAATATTATTCAAGTCTTTTGTAGTCGCAAAGGCTACACTATCCTTAGTCCATGCATAATTGTACGGAGGTGTTCCTCCTGTCACGGTAATATGTATTATGGCATTGTCTGCACCAAAAAAAGTCACATCGGTCTGGATGTCGGTAGTTATCTTAACATCTGCAGGCTCAATTATAGTATATGTACTTGTTACCTGACAGTTTTTAGAATCTGTTACTGTAAGATTATAATTACCTGCATATAGGTTTGTTAATGCTGATGCATTTGATGTGAACCCGAATGGACCGGTCCAAGAAAGAGTATAAGGTGGTATACCTCCTGAAATAGCGGCAGTCAGAGCACCATCAACAATGCCAAAACAGGATATGTTCTGTACGGTAACAGTAGGAATAATTGTTGGGTCTACAGTCACTACAATGTTGAAATCATTTCCCGGGCAAGCACCGGACAACGGAGTTACTTTATATGTTACTGTTGCAATGCCAGTAGTTGTATTTGTCAATGTTTGACTGATATTACTTTGTGCAGTTGATTGTGCTGAAGCTCCGGTTACTGCTCCCGCCGGACTTATTACAGGCATTGACCATGTATAAGTTGTTCCTGCAGGGACTATTCCATCAGTAACATCCAAAGGTGTTATCGTAAAGGTTGTTCCATTACATATTTCAGAACTAAACGAAGATATAACAGGGTTTGGATTAACTACAACCTGAGCTACATTTGACAATAAAACTGAACAACCGCCCGGAGCCATAGTTATTATGCAATAATAATAAAATGTTCCTGCTATTGCAGATGATGGATTATATGTTGAATTTGTAGCTGATGCTATCGGGCTTCCGGTTGTATTATCATTTACAGTGTTACTATACCATTGATAAGTTGGAACACCTGCACCATCCTGGTAAGTAACAGATAAAGTAGTAGGGGTTCCTCCGACACAAACAGTGCTGGCTATTGGTTGAGATGTAAATGTTGGTTCAGGATTCACTTTAACTGTAGCTACATCACTGGTTACACCGCAGTTTGCTCCTAATGATGATTTCACAATACAGTAGTAATAAAGAGTTCCATTGCTTGTCGTAAGTGGAACGTATGTACTACTTGTTGCAGCGGGTATAATTGTACCAGTGGTTGAATTGTTAATCGCGTTTTCATACCATTGGTAAGTATATGCTCCCAAACCTCCCGAAGCAGTTATCGACAATGTTTGAGGAACTGTATTTATACAAACTGTTTGTGTCGGAACTAATTGCGGAGTAAGAATTGGATTGGCATCTACAATTATTTTAGCAGTATTACTTACGGCCGGAACACAACCATTCCCCGACAAAGTTACTTCTACGTAATAGTAATAACTTCCCGCTACAGGAAATGGTGCAGGAGTATACGTAGAAGTGTTTGCACCAATTATAGGTGTTCCACCGGTAGATAAATTAACGGTATTTGAATACCATTGATAAGTTGGAGTACCTACACCATTAATATAACTAACAGATAAGGCTGAACCAATTGTATTACCGGCACAAATTTCTTGTGTAGAAATTGGTTGAGTACTTATTGTTGGCGAAGGAACAACAGTTACAGTGGCTGTGTTGGATGTAATAACATTACAGCCGGCTGCAAATGTAATTTCACAATAATAATATAACGTTCCAGCGATTGTTCCGGAAGGATTATAAGTTATTCCTGTTGCGCCAACTATTGGTGTTCCGCCGGTAGCTAAATTAACGGTATTTGAATACCATTGATAAGTCGGAGCACCAACGCCGTTAATTGTTGATACTGTTAGCTGAAGAGGCGCACCATTAACACAAACGGTACTTGATACGGGTTGATTTACAACAGTAGGTTGTGGGTTGACGATTACTTGTGAAGTAGTACTTGTTACTCCACAGTTCAATCCGGTTTGAGATACTACGCAATAATAATAACTTGTACCGGCAGTGGTTGTTAGCGGAGTAAAAGTACTATTAGTTTCTCCTAAGATTAAAGTGCCACCACTATTACTATTGATTGCATTTTGGTACCATTGGTAACTGAATACTCCAATTCCTCCGGCTGCAGTAACGCTAATTGTAGTAGGTGTTGAATTCTGACAAATAGTTTGTGTTAGTAATGGACTGCTAACAGTTGGATCGGCTACCACGTTAATTTCGGCTGTTTTGCTTAATGCAAATCCACAATTGCTACCTGATAAGGTTACTATAGCATAATAATATGACTGACCTACAGTAGCAAAACTCGGAGGTGTATAAGTTGAGGAAGTTGCACCTACTATGGCTGCGCCACCTGAGTTTAGGTTAATTGCATTGTAATACCATTGATAAGAAGCTGTTCCGGCACCACCTGCATAACTTACGCTTAATGGTGTACCAATTGTTCCTCCCACACAAATACTCTGATTCAGGGTTGGTTGAGTACTTATTGTTGGCAGCGGATTAACGGTAATCGCTGCAGTATTGGAAGCTATAACATTACAACCTCCAAGGGCAAACGTTGCAACGCAATAGTAATAGGTTGTTCCCAAAGCTGCTCCTGAGGGCGCATAGGTTGTTCCGGTAGCAGCGGGAATAATTGTGCCTGTAGAATTATTATTAACCGTATTACTATACCATTGATAAGTTGGAACTCCAACACCGTTGATGGTGGAAATTGACAATGTATTCGGAGTGCCGCCTATACAAACTGCATCTGGAAGAGGTTGGGTAGCAAAAGTTGGGGCTGGATTTACTATTACTTCCGAAGTATTACTGGTTGCATTACAATTTAATCCGGTTTGAGTAATCAAACAATAATAATAATTTGTGCCTACAGGTGTTGTAAGCGGAGAATAGCTGTTACCAGTAGCACCGGGAATTAAAGTTCCTCCACTATTACTATTAACTGTGTTTTGATACCATTGATAATTAGGGCTTCCTGCTCCTCCTGAAGCCGTGACACTTATAGCTGTAGGTGTTGACCCTTGACAAATTGTTTGAGTTAAAATAGATGGACTGCTAACCGTTGGATCGGCTACAACATTTACTTCTGCTACACTACTTAAAGTAGAACCACAATTATTTCCCGATAATGTTACCTCAACGTAATAATAATAATTTCCCGCAACAAGAAAACTTGGAGGAGTAAAAGTAGAGGTTGTAGCACCCGATATTGGTGTACCACCAGAGTTTGAACTTATTCCATTAGAGTACCATTGATAGGATGCTGTTCCGGCACCTCCTGCATAATTTACATTCAAAGGTGCACAAGTGCCTCCAACACATATATTCTGGAGAGAAGTAGGTTGTGTGCTTATTGTTGGCAACGGATTAACAGTTACTGTAGCTGTATTGGATGTTATCGTGTTACACCCACCCAATGAGAAAGTGATTACGCAATAATAATAGGTTGTTCCTATAACTGCTCCCGATGGATTGTAGGTTGTTCCGTTTGCTCCAGAAATAGGTGCACCTGTAGTATTATTGTTCAGGGTATTGCTATACCATTGATATGTAGGTACACCTATGCCGTTAACCGTGGATACATTCAAAGCGGTGGGCGTTCCTCCAACACAAATAGTACTGGATGTTGGCTGTGTAACAACGCTCGGCTGAAGGGTTACGATAACTTCTGAAGTATTGCTGGTTGCATTACAATTTAATCCTGTTTGAGTAATTAAACAGTAATAATAGCTTGTTATTGCAGCTGTAGTTAGCGGAGTGTAGCTGTTACTTGTAGCACCCGGAATTAAAGTTCCTCCACTATTACTATTAACTGCATTTTGAAACCATTGATAAATATAGCTTCCTGCTCCACCAGCAGCCGTGATACTTATAGGAGTAGGTGTCGATCCTTGACAGACTGTTTGAGTTGAAATCGATGGGCTACTAACTGTTGGATCGGCTGCCACATTTACTTCCGCAACATTACTTAGTGCGAAACCACAATTGTTGCCGGATAATGTAATTGTTACATAATAATAGAACTGACCTGCAACATTGAAAGTTGGAGGAGTATAAGTCGCCGATGTAGCACCGCCTATTGGTGTACCACCTGTATTTGAATTAGATACATTTGAATACCATTGGTAGGATGCTGTTCCGACTCCTCCAGTGTAATTTACACTCAGCGGTGCACTGGAACCTCCCACACATATACTTTGAAGAGGAGTTGGTTGTGGGTTTATTGTAGGTGGAGCAGCAACTGTTACTGTTGCTGTGTTTGATACTAAATTTGCACAAGCACCTGAAGAAAAACTAACTATACAGTAATAATTAGTAGCACCAACTGAACTTGTTGATGGGGTGTAGGTTGGACTGGTAGCACCGGGAATAGCCACACCGGAGCCATACCATTGATAAGTTGGAATGTCAGCTACCGGAGATATTGCTACTGCTAAATTAGATGGAGTCCCATTCAGGCAGACATTACTTGATGATGGTTGAAGTGTAAATATTGGAGCAGGATTTACAGTTACAATGTAATTAACGGTCGTACCGGTGCAACCATTGGCACTCGGAGTTATTGCATATGTTACAGTTCCTGCGGTTGTTCCAGTTGTAGTGATGGTCTCTCCAGGCAAAAAATCAGTTGTTCCGGATGCACTAAAACCTGAAACTCCCGGAGTCCCACTAGCTGTCCATGAAAAAGTTGTACCGGACATATCGGAAGTTAAATTTACCTGAGTGGTAGATAGACCGGAACAAACTGTCTGACTTAGTGGAGTATTTGTTACTTTTGGTGCTTTTCTAACTATAAAGGTTTTAGAGTCTGTTACTGAGACTCCACATTCATTTGTAACATTTAGCAACACTGTATACGTGCCAGATGTACTATACGAAATATTTGTAGGGTTTGCGTTTGTAGAAAATGAAGGTGTACCTCCGGGAAAGCTCCATGCGTAAGTCAATGCATTCAACGGTGAACAACTGGCAACATTAGCATTAGGACTTATTGTCGCTGGTTCACATACATCCGGGATATTATTTATAGAAACTGTTGGCGGTTGTTTTACTACTATGTTTTGAGTATTATAATATGTACCACATAAATTTGTCACGCCTAACTTAATCGTATACGTTCCCGGGTTTGTGAAAAGAAATGTTGGATTCGTGGATGATGAATTTGAACCGCCTGTATAACTGTAAGCTGGAGAAGTTCCACAATTTCCCGCAGAATATGTTACATCCCAACTATAGCTTAAAATGGAGCATATTGCTGTAGTGTTAGTAGTGTTTGTAGCATTAACCGTTAAAGGAGCGCAACCCTGATTTACATCAACGCTGAAGGTTGGAACAGGAGGGGGTTCTACACAAATATCAGTAGAATTAATAACCGTACCACAACCATTCTGAGCTTTAAGTGTAACATGATATGTACCTGGTAATGCATAGGTATGAGTTTTACTTTGAGGAGAAGTTAATTGCGTTGAAATAACAGTGAAACCATCTCCAAAGTTCCATTCATAATTAGCCAAATTTGAACAACTACCACCAGGTATTGCCGTGTTTGTTAAAGTCACGCTTGTGTTTACACAAGTGATGATAATACTTGGAGCTGCTTTTGTCAAGACTCTATTTGTTGTGGTGTCTTGACCGAGTTGAAGAATTGAATTTTCAGTGTTGAAATTTCCCAAATTATAAAACTCCGTTTTATAATTGGTAATATTATTTGCAAAGGAACTATTTGCAATAATTGAAAACAAAATTGATATTATTAACCCCCAAAAATGTCTCATGTATTATTTTTTAAGCAAATATATATATTATTTGGCAATCCTTATCTTGTCATATTAAATGCTACAGAAATTAAGGCGTGCATATTATTTTTGTAGTAGAACAAAAATTGTTTGTAAAATTACAGTATTTTTTCTAGCTATTAAAAAGAAAATGAAATAATTTAGATAGTTAACTTGTTTTTTAACACTAAAATTATTTAATAACAGTTAATTAATCTGTGGTGTATTTGTGAAATAAAAATTAAAAAGTTGTTCTTTTCGGATAAAATCTGTATATTTAAGTGATAACCAGTCAAATAAATGTAATCAACAACTTCTTGACAAAGTATGAGAAAATTCTCGCGATATTAAAGTAATATTCATCGTGTTTTTCACAAAGAAATAGAAGCGTTTATCTTTGCAGCAACGGGTTTATCGGTTGCTAAGGTCAGTTCCATCGCCAGTTTATTGTGGTCGAAAATACAGATGTGAGTAGTGATTGAAACAGATAATTCCAAAATTGAGCATATAAATTGTTTCAACATTGTCTTTTCGAGCAGTTTGATGTTAGGCTATTGTAAAGATATTTTTTTGTTGTACGTTATAGCATATGAGTCTTTTTTTGTTACTTTGCAAGTGAATCATAAATACATAAAGTTATGGAAAAGAAACTCAGACGTTCGAAAAATCAGATTGTAGGCGGTGTTTGTGCAGGTATTGCCAATTATTTTGATTGGGATTTTACACTTGTGAGAGCTATTTATGCAGTATTATCTATCTTCACGGCAGCATTTCCGGGTGTTTTATTGTACCTTGTTCTTTGGATTGTCATGCCGCTCGAAGATTAGGAGTTCTTGCTTCCGCATTAATAGTTCTATTTTTGATATAACTTTTCCAAAGGTATGAACTTTGGAAAAGTTTAATGTGTTTTATGGATAATATCAGTCAAACTCAGAACTACCTTCATTATTAATCGCTATTTCTTCATGCCTTTTAAACTCATTTCTCCTTTTCGCCCCACCGGTGATCAACCTGAAGCTATCAGACAACTGGTGGAGGGACTGAATGCGGATATTCCTTTCCAAACATTACTAGGTGTAACCGGTTCAGGTAAAACATTTTCCATTGCCAATGTGGTGGAACAGGTTCAGCGTCCTACATTGGTGTTAAGTCACAATAAAACTCTGGCGGCTCAGCTTTACAGCGAATTTAAAAACTTCTTTCCCGATAATGCCGTTGAATACTTCGTTTCTTACTATGATTATTACCAACCGGAAGCCTATTTGCCTGTAAGCGATACTTATATTGAAAAAGATTTAGCTATCAATCAGGAAATAGAGAAACTTCGGCTAGCCACTACTTCGGCTTTGTTGTCGGGTAGGAGGGATGTGCTTGTGGTTTCGTCTGTTTCGTGTATCTATGGTATGGGAAATCCCGACGATTTTAATAGCAATGTGATTGATATCTATCGTGGACAGAAAGTGGTAAGGAACGATTTCCTGCATAGATTGGTCGATAGCCTCTATACCCGCAATGAAATAGAATTGAACCGTGGTAACTTTCGGGTGAAAGGCGATACTGTGGATATATTTCTGGCTTATGCCGATTTTGTATTGAGAGTGGTATTCTGGGGTGATGAAATAGAAGAAATTCAAACTGTAGATCCACTAACTTTTAATGTGTTGGAAACTTTCGATAGCTATAAAATATATCCGGCCAGTATCTTCGTTACTACTAAAGAACGGTTGGCTGGAGCCATTCAAATGATAGAAATTGATATGGCCAAACAGGTTGATTATTTCCGTTCCATTGGCAAAAACTATGAAGCTAAACGTATTTATGAACGAGTGAATTACGATATTGAAATGATTAAGGAGCTGGGCTACTGTTCCGGCATCGAGAATTATTCGCGCTATTTCGATGGACGCGAAGCTGGTAGTCGTCCTTTCTGTTTACTGGACTATTTTCCAAAAGACTTCCTTATGGTTATTGACGAGAGTCACGTTTCCATATCACAAATACGCGCTATGTTTGGTGGGGATGCTGCCCGTAAGCAAAACCTGGTGGATTATGGTTTTCGCTTGCCTTCGGCCAAAGACAATCGTCCTTTGAAGTTCGAGGAGTTTGAAGAGCTTGCTCCACAGACTATCTACGTCAGTGCAACTCCTGCCGATTATGAATTGGAGAAAAGTCAGGGTGTTGTGGTCGACCAGCTTATTCGTCCTACCGGCTTGCTTGATCCTGTTATTGATGTTCGACCAAGCCTCAATCAGATTGATGATTTGCTCGAGGAAATTACCGTGCGTACTGAGAAAAACGAACGCACTCTGGTAACTACCCTTACTAAACGCATGGCCGAAGAATTAACCGATTATTTGGGCAAAATGGGTGTGAGTTGTAATTACATTCACTCCGATGTTGATACACTCGATCGGGTACAAATAATGGAAGACCTGCGTCGTGGAGTGTATGATGTGTTGATTGGTGTCAACCTGTTGCGCGAAGGACTGGATTTACCGGAAGTATCTTTGGTTGCCATTCTGGATGCCGACAAAGAAGGATTTCTGCGTTCACACCGCTCGCTGACACAAACAGCCGGTCGTGCCGCCCGTAACCTGAACGGACGCGTGATTATGTATGCTGATAAAATTACCGATAGCATGGCTAAAACCATTTCGGAGACTAACCGTCGACGTGAAAAACAGTTAGCGTACAACGAAGCCCACGGCATTACACCTACCGCCATTACCAAAGGAGAACGAAACTCGTTTAGCAAAGCAGAACCGCTCGCTTATATTGAACCTGAAAATTCAAAGAGTATTGCGGCTGATCCGGTAGTGCAATATATGTCGCGAACTGCATTGGAAAAAGCCATAGCCAAAACCAGGAAGTCTATGCAGGAAGCTGCCAAAAAACTTGAATTTCTAGAAGCTGCACAACTTCGCGACGAATTAATAAAGCTGGAAGATATACTAAAAGGAAAATGAGGTTTAATTAATTCTTAATTAATAAAAACCGTTACGGATAATCTATCTGTAACGGTTTTTTTGATATTTTAATCGTATAAATATACTTTTTTACTGCTTGTTTGTAAGCATATTCATAAAGTCTTGCATATATTAAGTGAATTGTATATATTTGCAAAAACTTTGTTTTTAGTTGTTAGTTTATAACGCGCTGATGTATAAAAACTATAATTCATAAATTTATTTTTTCCCAATATGAAATATAAATATTATGAATACTTCTTATGAAAAATTTAGAACTGATTCAGAAATTATCTATTTTACATTGTGTTTATCAGATGATAGCATCCGCAGATGGAAGTGTGATTGAAGAAAGAGATGAAGCGGCTATAGAATATGCATTGTCAACACTTGATTTATCTTCCGATCATTCATGGCAATCGGCATTAAAGCTTAATCCGTATGACTGCTTTACACATGTGTCAGGTATAACCGATGATGAAAAGAAACACTTTGAAACATTGCTGCTTAATATTGCCGATATGGGTGGAAATAAAATATTTAGAATGACTTGTGCCAAACATATATTTCAATTTTGTAGAGTTTAAAGAACCAAATTTGAAATTAATGAAATAATATCTTACAAGACGATTTTGACTTGTAAGGGCGTAACCGAAAAGCCTATAGAGTAGGACGAAATCCAATATTATTATTTATGAATTACTATTTAGCTGTTTTAAAAAAGTATGCTGATTTTAATGGCAGGGCAAGAAGAAGTGAGTACTGGTATTTTGTCTTGTTTTATTTTATATTTTCTGTTGTTTTAGCTGCATTTGATTATGTCCTTGATACCTATGCTGTATTTTATGGACTTTTTAATTTGTCAATGATTATCCCTGCTTTAGCTGTTGGGGTTCGCAGACTGCATGATATTAGTAAAAGTGGTTGGATGTATATGATTGCATTTATTCCATTAATAGGTGGTATTTGGTTGTTAATATTGTTCTGTCAGGAAGGAACAGAAGGACAGAATGAATATGGTGCCGACCCAAAAGATATACAAGAAGTTGAATAAAAACATCTTCTTTTTACAAGTTTTTTTGAACGAAATTATTTTACTCCTTTTACAAAATAGATACATAAAATGGCAATCATAGATTGTTTTTTTATACAAGAAAAGGCTGATGTCCAAAAATAATTAGTTGCTCTGATTTATTTTACTGATTAACAATATGTTGCAAAAACCGATGTCCAAAATTAATATGTGAATAAATTTGATTGTTATAATTAAAATGATTAATTTAGTGCAAAGTTTTTTAGGGTTAGCAGATGTTCTGAATTAATTCAAAATAATAATCTGTCTTATTTTACGTAATAACAATATCTGTTAGTCTAAATTAAAAAAAACACACTAGTCAAAATCTGGTTTAATAAAAAATGATTGATATCATTAAACCTCGCCTGGCATAGTGTTTATAAAAAAAATCGAAGGTCTATACAAGTAGATTAACAATACGAAGTATTTGTATAGGCAAAAAGTTTCTGGATAGTATTGAAGAAAAAGATACCGGATGGAAAGAAAAATAACACAGAAATATCTAACCAAAACATAAAAAAAATATCGACATGACTGCACTTGAAAAAAAACAAAAATTGAAGAAATCAAGAACCGCCTTTTGGATTAATTTACCGATTTGTATTATTTCACTGATTTTGGGCGTTGAATCTATAAACAGTATGATATTGTGGCAAATAGTCATTTGTGCCTTTGTTTTTCTGATTTCGATAAATATGGCAATTATTATATTTCAACATATAAATAGATTGCAGGAAGCTGATTAGTCTATAGCTGATAACATGATAAAAAAGGGGATTTTCTTTGGAAAGTCCCCTTTTTCTATTATTATTAAATATATCGAATGATTACCACAGGTATTTATATATGTATCGTTACTACGTCTTCTTTCAATTGTTTTTTACTGGTTTTCTTTATTTGCCAATGATAAGCCCAGCAGGTAGTAGCAAAATAGATAAGTGACTGGACCCATAAACTTATGTATTCAAACGAAATATGATGTAAATCTGCTCCGAGCGTGTTGATTTTCATATAGGCCTGAACTCCACATGTGGAAGGATACATCCATGCAAAGGCTCTCCAAAATCCATTAATGTTAGACTGTGGCCACGAAACTCCACTCAAAAACACAAGAATAAGCGACATAAACATAAATATCACGATACCGGTTTCCCTGTTTGGTATAAAGACAGATACTGTCATTGAGAAGAATATAGTTGCCAGAAGGAATGGAATCATTAGCATCATCACATCGAATGGAATGCCAATATGAGGTAAATTAAATATGCGTGGAATAAGTTCCAGTGCATAAAACGCCCAGGGTGCATACATTAAAAAGTAACAGATGCTTTTGCCAATGATTACCCTGACCGTGCCACCCCGATGTACCGAAGAACTGACAAGTACGTGAAACCGATTTTCTTCGCGTGAAGTTCCTGCTATCATACCTATTCCAAGAAAGAGAGTCTGGAAAAGTATGATGACAAGTATAACCGGCATTAAAAAACTTGCAAAACCAGCTCCTTCGTTATATAGTATCACGCCGTTATACGGAATCGGATTGGAGATAACATTGGCCGATTCGCCTGTTATTCCATTAGCATTTAATCTTTCAACCTGAATTTGGTTGCTCATTGCCAAAACACTGTTGCTACAAGCCTGATTGATGATACGATAATACATAAAGCTGCTAATGTCGCAGTAGATGGAAACCGATGTTTGATCTCCTGTGGCTAATTTCTTGCTGAAATCGGCAGGAATGTATACGACTCCATGTACTTTTTTTTCATTATAAGCTTCTTTTGCTTCGGCCAGCGTGCCGTATTTGCTTATTACTGCTACATTTTGTGTAGCATCAATGTGTCGCAATAATTCTCTGGATTGCGGGCTGCGTGAACAATCTACGGCGGCAATAGGAACATCAATCAACGTTTCGTTTTTATACAGGCTGCAATACAGTATAGGATAAGCCAGCGGTCCTAAAACGAACATGATAACCACACCACGGTCTCTAAACATCGTTTGAAATTCTATTTTAAGCACATTCAATATATCTTTGAGTATTGATATGATCTTCTTGTGCAATGGCATTTTATGTTGGGTTTTCATTTTAAAAATTATTTAGTTGGGTAGCTTTGACTAATAGCAGCATTCTTAAGCCGGTCAAAAACAAAAAATGGCAAAATCAAAAATGAAAGCATAATAACATACGAAATCAGTGAATAATGAATGGCTACTCCATTCAGTGCCTGGTCCACATATATGTTGAAATAATGATGAATTGGAAATAAATCGCTTATTATTCTGGTTCCTGTAGGCATTTGTTCAACAGGAAAAGTAGATCCGGCGAATGTTATTCCCAGTGTCCCAAAGATTCCGGCAAATGTTACTCCATCACGCAATACAGGGGTAATGCCGATGAATATGACTCCGACAGCCTGAGAGGATACAACCAACAAGAAGGTGGCAAGAAACATCCAACCAATGCTAGAATTCAATGGATAATGCATGTATTTGTATAATAAAATATTACCAATGACTCCTAATACCGTATAAATAACCGTATAGGGCAATAATTTTCCTGTTAAGGCTGCAAACATGGAATGGTTTGCATTTTCAACCCACTCCCGTGAGGTACGTTGTTTGTATTCAACACCAATGGGAAAGGCTGTCATCAATAGAACCATCAATTGTAGCATCCCGGGCAAAATAACATTCAGCAAATAAGTTCCATAATTTGCCCACGGATTTCCGATGAGGTGTGTATCCAGTGCTATTGGTTGAATAATGCCTTTAATGCGATTTTCATCCAGACCTTTAGCTCGCAGAATTTTTCGTTGCATACCAATGGAAGTTGCAGCACTCATGTAAGTTATATCTTTGGATATGAGTGAACCGGCAATCAGATAACCATCGTTTACATAGAAAGTTATTGTCGGTCTGCGGTTTGTTATTGCATCGTTGGAAAAATGTCTTTTTATTTCCACGAAAGCATAAATATTTCCACGTTGCATTTCTTCCCGGGCTTCTTTGTGGCTACTGAGTCGCATTACGACTTTTACTTGTTGTGTGGCTTCCAGATTGCGTGTAAACTGCCGGGAAAGGGATGAATTATCCAAATCAACTATTCCGATAGGCATTTTGTTTGGCTGACCTTCGTTGAAGAAAGTAAGAAAGAATATATAACAAAATGTCATGATGACAAACGTTGAAATGAAATAAATCGGACGGCTCACCATTCGCTTCAGTTCACGGTATAGGGTATTTTTAAATGCTGTAAATGTATCGTTTGACATGTTATTTTAGTCCCTTTTGGGGATTTAGGGTTTCTTATTTTACAGTTTCTTCAAACAAGGCTGTCATTCCCGGACGTAAATCGGCTACTTTAGTTGTAGGCCGGGCACGTACTTCGAATGTCTTAACATCAAACTGACCGGTTGTCTTGGTTGCTTTCCAGGTGGCATACGAAGCCAGCGCTTTTATATAAGTTACTTTTACTTCTACAATTTTGTTGTTCAATGCAGGAACTTTTACTTTGAATGTTTTATCCATTTTAAGTCCACCAAGTAAGTCTTCGCGAACATTAAATGTAAACCAGATATCGTTCAGGTCAACAATACTCATAATAGGTGCGCCTGCACCAACTAATTCGCCACGTTTCGGGTATACGTCGGTTACTTCACCTGTTATAGGCGAAGTAAGCGTGATTTCTTTCAAATATGATTTTACTTCGTTTACAGCGCCTTTTGCTCTGTCAACCAATGCCAGTGCAGCTTCTTTATCTTCACTTTCGGCTCCGTTCAACGCCATATCGTATTGCGATTTTGCTGCGCTTGATGTGGCCACGGCAGCTTTGTATTGAGCTTCGGCTTCGTCACGTTTTTGGGCAGTAACTACTCCTTTGTCGAATAAATGCTGAACACGATCGAACGATTTTTTGGCAATATCAACGCCTACTTTCGCTTTCTGCCACATTTCATAAGCACCTACTATTATTTCCTTGCGGGCACCTTTTTTTGCTTTTTTATTCTGAGCCTGAGCGGCATTTTCTGCGGCATTGGCTTGTTCTATCTTAGCAGCAAGTTCGGGGCTGTCGATAACTACGAGTGTATCACCCATTTTTACCTGTGAACCTTCTTCGGCTTTGAATTCTTTAATACGTCCGGTAATTTTACCCGAAATACGTATCTCCGAAGCATCTGCTTCTCCCTGAATAATAATTGGTTCCGGTCTGTTGATGATTAAACCGATAATGAATATCAAAACTATGACTACAATTAAAGCTATTAAGCCGGTTCTTAAATCCTGATTCTTTTTTTTCATTGTTGTAGAGATATTTAATGTGTTTATATTTTATGATTGATGGGATGAGTTATTTTTTTATTGTGGGCGTCTGATTTTTGGTTTTGTTATCAGCATTTAGTGTCCCCAGTGATTTAGCCAAATACAGATTGGTTAGCTTAACGTCAATGTTGGCATCGATAGATTCCGATTTAGCCGATAGCCATGCGGTTTGAGCTCCTAACAGGTCGGTGGAGGTTATTACTCCTTCGGTAAAGCCTTCGTTTGCATAGCGCAGGTTTTCTTCGGCTTGTTCAACGTTATGTTCTGTTGATGTTTTCTTCTTTAAACTTTCAGCTACTTTGTAGGAACTTTGTTTAATCTGAAGTTGCATTTTCTCTTTTGTTTCTTCCAGTTGCATGGTCGCAATCTTGTGTTGCGATTTGGCTGCGTTCAGGGTGTGAATCTTGTCGCCAAAGTGAAACAGCGGGATATTAGCTACAACACCTATTGAATACATGCCACCGAATTGATTTTTATATCCATCAAATGAGTTCGGGTTTGTAACCAGGTAATTACCTGAAAGAACGATATTAGGCAGAAAGCGCGAAATCATAATTTTCTCGTTAGATTTAGCAATGTTTTCCATCTGTATCAATTGTTTAATCTCCGGTCTGTTGCTCAAAGCCTGATCTAAAGGGATAAGCTGAGTTACAGTTTCTTCGGATAAATTCTGATCCGCCAGCGTGTACACATCGTCCAGTGGCATTCCGCATAACTGATTCAAAGCCATTCTCGATAGGTTGAGTCCATCTTCGGCTTTGGTCATGGTAATGTCGGCTTCGTTGAGCTTAACACGCACTTTCAACGCTTCTGCTTTAGTGGCAACACCTTCAGTAATCATATCGGTTACGTTGGAATCAACTTTGGCTACTAAATCGCGATATTCTTTTGCCAACTTTACTTTATTTTCCAATGAAACTACCCGCCAATAGGCTTCATCCACTTCCAGTAATAAATCGGTTATTTTACTTTCCTGTTGAGCCTGAGCCAGATTTTCACCATATTTGGCAATGTTATATAGTTCTCTGATTTTACCACCCATGAAGATAGGTTGTACAAATCCTATAGATCCGGCAAATACATTTTTTATGTCGAACTCCATAGCACTTTTGGGTAGCAATGCATAGTTTTTCCACTGAATTTTCTCTGGATTTACTTTGGGGTCAAATACATTTCCTGCGGCATCTACAGGGGCGTATACATTTGTAGCTACTTGTTTCCAACTATTATTCCATGAATTGGCATAATTAGGAGTCCCATTGGCATTCATGTTATAAACCGGTAAATTAGCGTCTTCCGACAGAAGCGAAATGCTTTTTTCATTTCGGGTGTAGGCGCCGTTGGCTGAGAAGTTAGGCAGAAACTGGGTAAATGCCGCTTCTTTCAGTTGTTTTGCAGCTTTTACAGTTTCTTGCGCCATTTGTACACTTTTATTATGCGCAAGTGCCATCTGTCTGCAATCTTCAAGTTGCAACACTTTTTGTGCCTGCACTTGCATCGATCCAACGACGGCGATAATTACTAATACGTTTTTATTCATACCTCTTATATAAAAAATTATGTGATTGACTAAACAATGGTTGTGTGTGCAACTATTGGATTAAAAAAATTATTTCAGGTTTGCCATGATCTTTTTTAATACCGTGCGACTGGTATCCAGTTCTTCGTCTGTAATGTTGTTTAAGGTTTTGTTTGCTACCTGATGTACTATCTGTGTTGCCCGTTGTTGAAGGGCTAATCCGGCATCGGTGAGGTGGATCAGATTGATTCTTCTGTCGTTGTTATCTGAAACGCGGGTAACCAGATTACGCTTTTCCAGCTTGTCTATAAGTCTTGTCATGCTGGGTTTATCTTTAGCAGTAAGGCTGCAAAGAGCTTGCTGCGTAACTTTATCTTTCTCCCACAGGCAAGCCAATACAGACCATTGTTCAGTTGTGATGTCGATACCCTCAGTTACAAAAGCGCGTAGGAACGTTCTATTAATGGCTGCAGAGATTTTGCCAACCAGTATATTGAAAATTTCGTCATTCTGTAATTGTGTCATATAGTTGTGTTTTTAATGGTTGTTTAAACAACTGTGCAAAATTACAACTAAAAATGATAGGCTGTATATGATTTAGATACTTTAACGTATTAATTTTTTATGAATGGCTTAATGGGTTGGAAATAAAAGGAGTTTAATGTTGTAAAGTAAGTCATTAAAGTTTTATAAATCAGACTTTAACGTGTAGCATTGAATAATATTAAGCAGATTAAAAGGATATAAATTCGGATAGTAATTCTTCCTACATTTCCTCATACACCTTCTTACCATCTACCAGTTTCATTTTTAGCACTTGTTTTCTGTTTCGGTTAGCACGGTAACTAACGTGTACCCAGGCTGGATGGAGGTCATTGCCACCTTCCCATATCAGTTGGTCGAAGGGTAGGTGAGTGCGGATAAGGCGGAAAAGTAGAGAATTATCCACTACTACCAAATCAGCGGCTTCGCCTTTGCAGTGCTGTGAATTGGGAGCTCCACCAATGGCTTTGTTTACGGCTACGGACCGATAGCCGGAATTGACACATATGGCTTTGCCGTAAAGGTCGCGTAGGGGTTGAAGTACATTGATGACAAGAGCTTTGAGTCGTTCAATATCGGCTTCTGTAGGGTTGTTGGGAAGCGCGGAACCTGTAACGGTAAGTTCTTCTAATTTGAAATTTTTAGAGAGTTGCATGGTATTTAGTTGACAGTTGAGAGTTTACAGTTGAAATTGAAAACAACATTTTCAATTTCAACTGAATTAGAATCCAAATATGGTATAATCGACTTTCATATTTCCGGTGGCATCGGGTACATTTTGTGCATCTCGTTTGCCAAAGGGGTAATGTTCCTGTCGGTCGAAGGAGGTGAGGAGCAATCCCAGTTGATGATCGTTGGTGTTGGCACATAGTTTTAATATTGATTCTGCCACCAGCGTGGTAAGTGTGCTTACTGCACTGGTTATCGGACTGGATGCACTTGCCAACAGCCCAATGGTGCTTACCAGCGAGGTGAGGTTTTGCTTGGTTAGTATTTGCGACAGCAGGGTGGCATTATCCACTGTTTGCTGGTTGGACTTTATGGCTACCAACATCCAGTTGATGTTTTCGGGGATGGTGTCCGAAACAAATACATTGTAGCCTGTATCGCCAAAGTAGATAATCTGATTGTCTTTTACACGCTGTATCTGCGGCATAACGCGCGAACTGACTACCCGTGCCACAGCCTGCGAAACAAGTTCGCGTTTTACGTTGGCATCGCTTGTGTGGAAAAATTCATTCAGCATAGGGAAATCGGCTTCGCCCAGTGTTACAAAACTCATGAGTTGTACTTCGCTCATGCCGAGCAGAGCACCATTGCTGTAAATGCGTAGTTTGTTTAATCGTAAATAAAACATAATTAGTTGATAGTTGACAGTTGATAATTGATAGTTGACAATTAAATGGGTTGGGTGCGTGTTTTAGTTCGGGTTGTTGACTTGTGCTTTGCGTAGGCTGAACTTACATAACCTACTTTACCTTTATACTGAACGATTAACCAGCCTCTGATTCGTATGCCACAGTCTATAACGATAAGTTGGGTGCCTTTGGGGATAATACAAATTTTATTTCTGATCATTTCCGGTGTCGATCTGAAATAGACTTCTGCCGTAGTGACCTTTGTTTTGCCATAAGAATTTAAAGTGAATATGAGCAGGAACAGTTGTAAGAAGAGAGTTGTTTTCATTGTTTTATTGACTATTGATCAGGTTAATCCTTCAAGTGTTTTGACGATTAGCTTTAAAATACCATTTTTGAATTGATCTATTTTAATTTCGGCTACTCCGGCTTGCTTTAATCCTTCCATTTCCATTTCTTCTTTTTTAGCCATTATTAAAAACTCCAGGTCTGTTGCCGATATTTTACCTTCGACCAGCTCATTATTCCAGATTTGAATATCCGCTTTCAGGCTTTCCAATAGTTTTTTTCCATCGGCTGTAGCTTCATTCAGATAATCTTTGAGATTTGATGATGCCAAGGTTGTTACTCCTGCCAGCAAACCATTAAAGTCTATACTTCCCATAATTACGTAGTTTTTAGTTGGTTTTTATATCTGTAGGTTTAATCTTTTGACTTTCCAGTCCGGCTATCTGATCGAATGCGTCCCCCACGATTTTCTTTTCTTCCTGAATAAAGACTGCATTGAGCTTTTGTTCTTTTTCCCATCGTGTGATAAAGCCACCCAACAGATGACCGTTGCTATCCAGTAGGATAGTCCACATTTTGAGGGTTATCTCGTTTTTCGGACGGTTCTTCTCGTACTCGTAGGCTTTTTGTAGTTTGGTTTGCAGTTCCTGTATGGTTTTTTCGTTCGTGCTATAGTTACCAGTTGCCAGGTCCATAGTGTTGAGAGCATCCACTTTGAGCGAAGTAGTCTGTGCGTAGGCATACTGGTCGAACGACGAAATGGTGGCACAGGCTGCAAACGAAAGTACCACGACGAGTAATGTAAGATGACGAAACAGGGCAGATAAGTACGTTTTCTTCATAACAGACTTCTTAGTTTTTGGTAATTAATAACACTTAGTGCATTTATTTTATATTGGGGCTTTGCCCCAAACCCCAGTGACAGTTTTTTATTATCCCTATGCACATACAATATGCAAGCCCAATCTCCGACTATCGGAGAGCCTCGGTGCAGTTTGTCGGAGAGCCTAAGCGTTGACAATCGGAGAGCCTCGGCGCAGAGTAGTAGAGAGCCTCGGTGCGATTGACCTGCGTCGTGCATTATCGAATTTTTATTGATAGCCTCTCTCTTATTTCGAGAAAGAGGCTATGTGTTGTTAAACAGTCAGTATATAATCAAATATGCTTGTACGAGGATCTTTTAGCAGAGTACTTTGCGATGAGAACTGCGTAGTTATACTCAATTTATAATCTCCACTAGCCAAACTTGCCGGAATGACAAAGGTTATTCTCGAAGGGTCGTTTACGGCAATAGCATTTGTTGCAATAACAGTTACTTCATTGGTAGCCTGATTGGTGAGGCTGATGCCGTTGGCAGGATTCTCGCCGGTAATTTTAATCTTGTTGCCGACTATGTTGGCTCCACCGCCCGGAGTAAGTCGTGTGTTCACTTCACCCGAAGTTACATCGGTAACCGAGTTAACCACTGTGCCAATTTTTGCCATACCCCGTACATCTACAGTGGCAGTGTTAATAGCGGTTCGGAGGTCGGCGGTAGGTGTAACACGTACAGATAAACTGTGTTTTGAACTATCCCATTTGTCATTATCGCCAATAAATACACCGTTAACGCCTACGTTATAATAGCCAAGTCCGAAAGATACGGAAGCTCCGTTAGCTATTTCCTCTATGGCAATTTCTTTGAGAATTTCCATAGATGAACGCAAAGAGCTCGGATTAAGATCGGTTCGTCGAGAAACCGCTATGTTAATCAAATCATTTTCGTTCAACGATTTGGTGGTCACTACGCGACCGAAACGGTCGTCTTTACGTTCTGTCAGTGTTAAGTCATAAAGCTCAACAACCATGCTGTTTTTGTCTGATGTTGCCATAAATGTACAGTTTTTTTATAGTAATTGTTTTTAAAATGAGACTTGGTTATAATGTTTTTAAAATTTCAAAAAATGATAAGCGATACAGCCGGAGAAAAAAGATGCAAATTTGTCTGTGCTATGACATTGTATTATTTTTCAAACAAACTCTTTACGTGTTCACTGTACTCTATATTAATTCCGACTATACCGCTTATTGGTTTATTTATTCAATCTGGAAATCACCTATCAGGTGAGTGGTTCCATAACTGATACGGACTACATAGTCACCACTACTCTGGTTGCTCAATGACATATCCACTTCCAGTATAGTGCTTGTATCTACTGTTTGCTGTGATACCACCTGATTAGCCGAATCGTAAACGGTAACGGTAGCAACTCCCACCTCCGAGTCAAAATAAACTGTCAAATCGGTTCCCACAATAGTAGCAGAAACAGGGTACAGTGTATTAAGCGTACTCAGAAGCCGATCGGGTGGGGGAACCGAGTTATCTTTTCGGATAAGAATATTCGTTGCAAAACTAACTTGAGCTAAAATGAGAAAACCTGCCATAAGGCAGACTTTTGAAAGCATCGATTTTGAAATTTTCATACTTGAATAATTGTTGACTTACTCGCACCGTATGAAGTTCACCTGACAGTCTTTCATGTTCATGACCATTTCCGAGTATCAAATTTAGTCCATAGGTACTTTCAATTGTTGAATTATTGGTTTTTAAAATGAAAAAAACGATCGATCGCGGTGCTAAGTTAGGAAGAGAAAAGGAGGAAAGCTAATTTTAGGGGTCGTAAAATGGTATACAAAGGTTTTGATATTTTGTTTGATTTACAGGTGTTTATATTCTATTTGCAGAGAAAATGGTATACAGCCTTTTTTCAACTAAAATAAATGTGGAAAATAATGGTTTTCAGGGAGGTGGTGAAGGGGGGAGGAAGCTAGTCTTCGTAAAGGATGCTTTTCAAAAAGCTGCCCAGAAGCGCTGCATTATCAAGTTCAAATTTGTCCGACAAGCGGCCTTTCAACATTTTGAGACTGTTGTGGCTTTTGTAATCGAGTAATATCAGCATATCGTGACTTGGTATTTTGAAGAGATACAGGCAGCACCAAATAAGTTCTTTAGGTTTAATGCCCGGATAACGGCTACGAAGTTTAGTAATCAGACCATTTAATACTACATCCATTTCGCTGAAGAAAAATGCCTGATCGTTGATGTGCAATAAGTCTTCGTAAATTTTTCGGATTTGAGCTTCTCTTTCCTGCACATCCAGCAGTTTGCGTTCATGTATCTGTTTTGTTTTTATTTCTTCTATCTTTTGCTGCAAAACAGTTCTTTTATCCACTATTACTTTCTTTCGTATGCCCGCTTTTTCTTCGGTATGGATTTCCTGAATCTGCATTTTTTCTTTCTTTGTACGCCGTGTAACAAAGATACTGAACGCATAAGCGACTACCGCTAACAGCAAAATAAGTCCCCTTAAGAACCATACCTTTTGCTCATTGCGTGATATTTCCTTTTTACTGGCATGAATGGTTTCCAAAATACTACCCTTGGTCTGTGCATCTATTTTCTGTATAGAATCCGAACAATCCTGATAGCTGGACATGTATTTTTGTAATTCGGTCATGTTGCTTTTTGAGTTAGCCACATTGGCTAAAATTCTGTAGCATTCGCGCTGGGTGCGTATATCGGGTTCGTAGTTGAATGCATTTTTGGCATAATAGTAAGCGGAATCAACCTGATTCAGATCCATAAATACGTCGGCGATGTAGTAATGCCGAACTGCACGGTTGTGATTGACGGCGGGATATTTTATAACCTTTCGTAGATAGAACAGGGCTGAATCTAACTGATTAAAATTGTAATAGTTGATGCCTATATGCTGAAGTGCCAATACCTTTATGGTGGAGTCGCTACATTCTTTGCTTACTTTTTGAAAATAGGGGAGTGCCTTTTTATAGGATTTAGCCTGACTGTATGATTTTCCGATATTGATGAGTGCCGTGAAGGATAATTTATTCGATTTGGCTTTGCGATAATAGCGGTAAGCCTCAGAATACTTTTGCCTGGCTTTTTTATATTCCCGTTGATACAGATAGATGTCGGCAATGTCAGAATTAATTTTTCCGAGCAACAAATAATTTTCACTGTCGGTCACAGCATCCTCCGCTTTCAGGTAACAAGTGGTGGCATCTTCGTACTGGAAATTGTATTTGTAAGCCCGCCCTTTGTATAAATAGCAGGTAGCTAAGCGGTCCTTGTCGGGATGTTCCTCATAATAGGCAATGGAGAAATCCAACAGCGAATCGGGTTTGAGCGGAAGCTTTTTTTGGTCGAGCGTCTCGGTCATCAACAATCCGTACAAAGCCCGGGTTGTCCCTGACATGTTTTTATCGGGAGATATATTCCTGAGTATCTGCAAGGCCGAATCGGGTTGGTTTTCAATCAGGTCTTCGACTTTTTTCAGTTCATTAGGCATTAACGAACATCCGGTTAAACAGATGCAAAGCAGGTAAAATAAGATTAACTGTTTGGTACGCATAAACAAATCACGGAAGGTTGAGCTGCAAAAGTAACCATTTTAAGTTATATAGCAAAAAAATCACCCCAAACCCCTAAAGGGGCTTAAAGTGTGATGTTCGCGAAGATATATATAATAGAAATTGGTTTAAAGGAGACGAAAGTAATTTTACATCCCCTTTAGGCTTCGGCGTGAGCTCAGTCGAACGGGGCTTGGGGTCATTTGGGATCCTTCTCAGAATCGTTGACTGATATTGATAAATGCTCGTCCGTAGTAATTCTTATCGGCATCAATACTTCCTTCAAAGTCAGCCGAAAGGGTCAGTTTTTTCGACAGTCTCAGCGAAAAACTTAAATCGGCTGTTTGTTCCTTCAGTGTAACCAACGATATGTTGGGCAATGCAGTGGTGTTTCCGTAATTGCTCAGGTTGTAGTTCTCGCGTCGGTATTCCAGATCCACCGATAGCTTTCCATCGATTATATCGCGCGACAGCGTTATACCGTAGTCATTTCCATCCATATTATCCGATTTATTAATCGTTGCAAAAACGGTGGCTGCTACATTTATAAACGGCAACTGCGAATATGTCAGGTAGGTATAGCCGTTTAAAGCTGCTTTGCTGGACGGAGTCTGAAGGCGATAGCCGGCTGTTCCTCCCCACGATAATTTTCTGAAAGGGCGGTAATTGAACTGGAAGCGATAGCCCTGGCGGGTTTCTTTTTCCAGCAAACTGTCTCTTTTGCTTTTATAGGTTTCGTAGTAATAGATATTCTTGCGTGCATCGTATGACATGGACAACGAAAGGTTATTGAAAGGTCTGTAACGAAGCGAAACGTAAGTGCCGGTAAGGTCTATTTTGTTGGTAGAATCTTTGGCGTTGTAAAAATCCACTTCGAATGAGCAAAACAAATCCAGGTTTTTCAATAATGAGTTCGTGTGTTGGAAATAAGCAAACCTACGTCCTGTCTGAAACTTAGTCATCTGGTTGAAAACAGCCAGTGATGTTTGCATAAACCCATTGTCGTTTTTTAGATTATGACTGGCAAAGGCTCCGAATTGCAGCAATTTAGGGTCGAAACCGTATACCGAGTCAGGTCTTGAACCTACCAGAGCACCTACGGTGAAATTGTTTAGCTTTTTCTCGTATTGCAGCCCATCCACAGCACCTACATTGGCCATGTTTATATTGATTTTTCGTCCAAACGTAAGTACGGATGTTTTGTCAATATCGTATTTTAAATCCAGCCCATACACTTTCAAAGCATTGTCAAGTTGTATGCTTTCATTCAACTTATGCGTAAAAGAAAGGTTACTTTCGAATGTAAACTTTGAATTATCAATGTGCCTGACATCCAACGCAAAATTATAGCGGAACCGTTGGGTATACTGAACATAGGATGGTGAAGTAGAATAAATGTTTGTGTATGAAGAAACAGATAACCGTCCATCTACTTTGGCTTTTTGACCCTTATTGACTTCTCCGGTAGTTGCGGCATTTACAGCTAAGTCGTTTACCGCAATGGCTTCTTTGGATTTTTGGGCAATAACATCCAATGCGGGCTTATCAAGTCTTTTACGGGCAAATATGGGAGTCGCAACCGAAAGTAAAGTGGCTGTAAGTGGCACTCCAACGCAGGAAATAGTGGACAGGTTAGTTACGGTAAGCACCGGAACATAAACGTTATCGTTTGAAACGAATAATGTATCACCTGTGTGTATTCCTTCTGTGCTTACGAATTGTACGTAAACATGTTGGGAGCTCACATAGGAAACTTTTCCTTTTAAAAGCTCACCGGTGTTTTGTCCGAACAGGCTTATACCTGAAAAAAAGAATACGATAATTAATATGTACTTCATATTTTAATGCTTGGTGAAGTTCCTGAAAGGAGTTTCTTTACTCTTAAGGCAATCTGCCCGTACTGAAATTATGACACTTGCTACAACTTGACGTATAGGCTGCATTATTAGTATGACAATCGCTGCAACTGCTCCATTTACCTTTATGTTTTCCGGAATATATATTACCAAAGCTACTGTCATGTTGCTTGAAACTAATCACATCCCAGCCTTTTATGCTGTGACAGGCTGAGCAATCATAAGCCAGAAACTTGGTTTTATGCGCTGCAACAGGGTTGGAATTATCCACACCGTGACAGCTGCTGCAATTTGGTGAGAGCTTTGTTTTATAATCGTTGTTGATGTGACATGCATCGCAAGCCAGTTTATGTCCACCGGTAAGTGGGAATGCTCCATGATCGAAGCCTTTTCCATACGAGTTCCAGTCGCGTCCTACCATGTTGTGGCAGCGTGCACAATCGGTGTCGAATCCAACCTGACGGTGGTTAGGTGTCGTAGTAGCTTCATATTTGGCTTTATGACAAGCATAACAGTCTGAACGTATGTTGGTGAACTGAAGCGAAGATGCCGACGTATGACAGCGGTTACAATCGGCAGAGGCATGTTCACCTACCAGGTCAAATCCGGCTTGTCGGTGTATCTGCTTAATCTTACTTACTATCCATGAGTTTGGTGTGTGGCATCGTTGGCAGTCACGTCCTACAGTACCCTGATGCACATCGGCATGACAGCTGGCGCAATCGGTTGACGCTTTTTTGAAATCCAGTGATTTGTGGCATTGTCTGCAACTAACGGTTTTATGCTGCCCTACTAATGGGAAATGGGTTTTGTTGTGATTAAATCCTCCGTCTTTAATCTTTTTCCAGTTATCAGCAGTATGACAAACTGCACAATCTATCTTAAAGTCAGCTCCGTGAGGAGAGTTACGTGCAAATGTAGTCGCAGCGAGCGTGGAAAATAATATGTACAGAATTAATTTGCGCATGTTGTATTTGTAAATTAAGAATGACAGGTTGAACATTCAATGCTTTTAAACTTATATTGAATGTATTTTCCTTTCTCGTTCGTTATTGATTTATGGCATTCACCACATTTCACCGTGGTATGAGCTCCTTCTAACTTAAATCTCGAAGTATTATGATCAAATTTTGTTTTAACCCAACTGTCCGTGGTATGGCACTTTGTACAATCGGTCTTTCCGTTTACATCAAACTGTCCGGCATGCGGGTTCTTATGACAACTGGTGCAGTCCGGCGATAGTCCCGCAAATAACTGCACTTTAACACCTTTATCGTTTTTACGGTAATGACACTCACCACAGGCAATTTTAGCATGCGCTCCGTCCAGCTTAAATTTAGTTTGCGAGTGATCAAATGTTACTTTCTTCCAGCTGTTTACATTGTGGCAGGAAGTACAGTTATCATTTGCCATAAACTTATCGGCCATAAATCCTTTGTGTACATTTTTATGGCAGTCAACGCATTTACTGCCGCCGATATTTCTAAACGTCCATTTAAAGGTTTTCTTGTGGCAAGCATTACAAGCTGTGGCCTGATGAGCACCTTCGAGCGGAAATTTAGTCTGATTATGTTTCTCAATAGAGAATGTACTTGGTGTAAATCCATTATTCGTATGACATTGATTACAATCCGGAGAAACACCATTCTTAGCAAATTCGCCCTTGTGATAATCGGTGTGACAATCTGAACAGCGATTGTGCTTGACCGGGTCTGTCATATTTGTTTTATGGCATGATTTACAAGCTACTAACTTGTGTTTTCCAATCAATGGAAATCCGGTTCTGTCATGATTAAACGTACTAACTCCTTTTATATTATGGAACGATTCCTCTGAGTGACATTGTTTACAATCCTGCCCGAATCTGTTTTCGTGCGGATCTTTATGACAAGCATTACAGTTGGCAAATGCCAATCCTCTGAATTGTTGAACAGGCTTACCATTAACGATTTGTGTTTTATGACATTTGTCGCACGCCACAGTTTTGTGTTGCCCCAGCAGTGGAAATCTTGTTGTATTATGATCAAAGCCGGTTGCATTTTTAAATGTCTCAAAGCTATGGCATTTGGAACAATTTGGTGACATTCGACCCTGGTGATAGTCTGCGTGGCAGGTTAAGCACTGCTTGTTTAAACCAAGGAAAGTGTTAGGTTTCTTTTTCAGTCTGGCATCGGTAATAAATGCCGCTTTGTGGCAAGCTTTACAGTCCTGCTTAGCATGAACTCCTTTCAGTTCAAAGCCTGTTTTGCTATGATTGAAAGTCTTCTTGTCGAGCCGGACTAATTGGAAGTTTCTGCCGTGGTGCTCGTTATGACATACCGTACATTGTTTTCCGGTAACCTCGGCCGAAGCATGGTATCCTTTATTGGCAGTGATATTGGCCTGAATTTCTTTGTGGCAACTTAAACACTTTTCCCGGGTTACTTTATTACCTACCGTATGGCATTTGGTGCAATTGCTTACACCATCTAAACCGGCATGTGCCCTGCTTAAGTCGCCCGGTGATATTTGCGCAACTGCGCTGGAAATCGTCAGGAGTAAGATTCCAAGAAAGAGTAATTTTGTCTTATAGTTCATAAGAAAATGTCAATAGCTATTCTAAACTAAAAAAATAATATTCAAACGTACGAAAAATTATTTGTGTTTCAGTACACTTTCACCATATTTTGTTGAAACCTGGATTCCTGTTTTTTTCAGGAACTCAGTTGGAAGCTCTCCTCCGGCAAAAATATAGACTAAATCATTATCGAGTTTCAAGATGTCAGTGGATTTATTATCGGAATATAACACGTAATCTTTGTGAATGGAAACAATGTTAGATCCGAATTTTACATCGAGTAAATGCTGCTCAATGGCTGTTTTGATTTTTTCCTTGTTCTTTAGCTTCAATCTGTTGAAAGCTTCGCCTCTGTAGGATAAAGTTACGTTGTTTTTATCGACCAGCAATAGTGCAGCTTCAATGGCTGAATCGCCACCACCCACTACGAGAATCCTTTTATCATGAATATCTTCAGATTCCAGCAGCTTATAGGCAACTTTCTCAGTATCTTCACCCGGAATATCCAGTTTCTGTGGAGTTCCGCGTCTGCCGATTGATAGTAAAACTGTTTTTGTTGTGTATTTATCGCCGTTAGCCGTCAGTACTTTAAATATATCACCATCAGGAATTATAGCCTGCACCTTTGAATTTTCCTGTATTGTAATTTCATTCTTCGATAAAACCGAATGCCATAAATTCAGCAACTGGGTTTTGGAAGTTTCTCTAAACTTTACTTTTCCATACAATGGCAACTCCATGGAGGAAGTCATCACTATTTTTGAACGTGGAAAATTGAAAACAGTGCCACCCAATGTGTCTTGCTCTAGTGTAAGCACATTTAAATCGGCCTTTTTTGCTGCAAGAGTAGCCGAAATTCCTGCCGGACCTGCACCTACAACGATTAAATCGTAAGTTGCCCGACTATCTTTTTTGAAATTCTTTACGATGTTTTCTACAGCTTCTTTTCCCTGGGTAACAGCATTTCTGATTAATCCCATGCCACCTAATTCACCGGCTATATAAATTCCCGGCACATTTGTTTCAAAGGTTGTACTTACATGCGGTAAATCCACACCTCTTTTCTCAGTTCCAATCCACAAAGAAATGGCTTCAACCGGACAAGCCCGAAAACAAGCTCCATGTCCGATACACCGTGAAGCATTGATGATAGTGGCTTTACCATTTACAATTCCTAAAATGTCATCTTCAGGGCAAGCATCAACACACGCTCCACTACGAATACACCTGTCGGGATCTATTACCGGATATAGCGATACCGGTTCGTGCGAGTTATCGTCTTTTGCCTGCTGAACTTTAGCCTCAACCTCTTTTGATTCCCGCTTCTGCTTTAAAATGTAAATCAGTAAAATGCCAAGAATAAGTAATATTACGAAGCCATAAATGGCAAATTCAATTAATTGATCCATAATTTAAAATATCCATTTATACCCAAAAGTAAGAACTACTACAACATGTATCATCATAATAATTATCAATATCAACGCAAACGGGAGATGAGCAAAATGCCAGTATTTAAACATGTTTTTCATTCTGTCCAACCGTCCAATTCGTCTGGTTATTCTTTTCTCATTATTAATCAGGCGTCTGACCTTCCTATAGTCATGTCTCGAGATATCTTTTGAGATGAGTTTTAATTTGATTGCTGAAAACTTACTCGTTTTGATTTCCGAAAAATCAATATCGTATTTACTCAGTAATTCCTGATCCAGTTGATCTTTAAGACTTTCTACTTCCCGCAAACTCAATTCGCGCCCTTCGATGGTTCTGGGTATCTGCAAATAGATAAATCTGCCTATCACACCGCTCGACCATACTACAGCCATGCTCCAAAACCCAACTGAAACTATCCCTCCGAATTTGAATGACGTATGAAACAATATCATTACCGGACCCAATGTGCATAAAAATATATGAAACTCCAGCCAGTATTTTAAAACTCCTAAACGAGAGAAAACCTTTAACCGCTTACGAGCCATGTAAGAAAACAGACCAAACAGCATGATTAAACTTCCAAAAATACCCAATCCATGACCGATAATCCCACTTGGTTTCAGTTGCTCATAAAGCGGATGGAAAAAACGATCCTCTATGGGTAATCTGTAATAGGAAAATCCGATATAAGTCAACAATCCGATTGTAAGTAAAACTACAATAAAATAGAATGATAAGGATAATCTGTGAATAAATCGAGTCATTTAGTTTTCTTTTCAGTAAGTTATAGTATTATTCAAATAAATATATGATGGTCTGTAATTTACATTATGCCTTGCTCTTTTTCTCCGAATAATAGGCACCAACTACCAGTGCGATTACCAATATAACTGCAATATAAACTCCGCTTGGGATGGGCGGTGGAGTTCCTTGTCCGTATGAATGCATGCCCGAAAGATAATAATTCACACCAAAGAAAGTCATGATAACCGTACTAAAGCTCAAAACTGACAGGGTATTTAATACCAGTAAATTATTGGCTTTTGGAATATTGCGTAGATGCAGAACCGCTGAATAAACAAGAATACTCACCAGAGCCCAGGTTTCTTTTGAATCCCAACCCCAGTATCTTCCCCATGATTCGTTTGCCCATACACCTCCGAGAAATGTTCCTACTGTGAGCATAAACAGTCCTACAATCAATGATAATTCAATGATATAACTAAACTCCTGTATGCTTTCATTCAGTCTGTTTTTATTCTTATTTGTACGGGCAATCATAAGACCGAGATTGAACAACCCTAACATAGCCGACATGGCAAAAAATCCGTAGCTGGACGTAATCACAGCCACATGAATCACTAACCAATACGATTTTAATACCGGAACTAAATTAGTTATTTCAGGATTCATCCAACTCATGCCTGCCACCGATAATGCTATTGCAGATAATAATGATGTTATTGCCAGCGTAATGGGTGACCTGCTGGCGAAAACTAATCCTGAAAGCGATGCAGCCCAACCAACAAAGATCATTGATTCATAACCATTGCTCCAGGGAGCATGTCCTGAAATGTACCAACGCATGATTAATCCTGCAGTGTAAAATACAAACATTAGTGCAAGAGGATAGATACTTTTATTCAGATACTTCTCAATTTTCGGATTGTATTTCAATATATTGATAACATGCAGTGATAGTAAGATTATTCCAAGTAAGCCGTAAAGGATAGCCAATGACAGAAATATACTTAACTTATCGTAGAGTACTTCAAATTTGACTCTTTGTTTGGATGGAAGTTGAGTACCGCCGTTCAGAAACTGGTAATTCTTCAGGTTCAGCAACATACTGTTTGCTATGCTCCAATCCCCCGATTTACTGGCATCCAATACAGAATTAAAGTAAGCATGAAGCAATTTTGCTGGAATATTAGATTCGTCCTCCATTGCATTTGAACCCATTTGCATTCCATCCATTGAATTGGCTGTCATACCACTCATATCCTGACCCATTGACCCGCCCATTCCTGCCATTGGGCATTTTGAACCGGATGCAGACGTAGTTCCCGATGAGTCGCTACTCATCTTATCCGGCATGGAAGCGGGCGTATTTGTTTTGCCTGATTTACCACTAACAGGACAAACACCGGCAGGCATACCGGCGGTAGCATTCATCGGAACAGAAGTTGTTGGGACGAAATTTGATACAGCAATCCATTTGTCGTTTTCATGCCCTGTAACAGGGAAGATTGTCAATATATCTCCGGTGAAAATACGGTTACAGATATTGACACGTTCATCCACATTGATTAATTCTTTCTCGTACTGGTTTCGTTCGGATGGATCTTTTTGATAGGCTTTCTCTATCTTCTCAGAAAGTTTATATTGTCCATTATTTTCAAAATCAAATAGCTGATTGAATGTAACATAATCTTTTATTGCTCCAAGCTCTTTGCCTAATCCTTCATGAGCGACTTTAATCATAGGCTCATTCTTCCAATGCGATGGATCGGTGCACATGCCCAGCAGAACTTCGAGCGCTGACTGACCGTTATAAGACGTTTTCTTTGTTATTTTCCGAATTAAATCAGAAGAATAGGTACTGATAGGTTCAACCCGTCCCTGAATTTCGTCCTGAATTAATAAGCTGTTCAAGGCATCCAAATGAGACTTTTTTGAATTCTCTGTACCGGAAACATACATAGTGCCGGATAGTGCAAATAAAACTATTAACATGAGCCCTTTAGCGGCTTTTCGTTTCTTTTGCAATTCGTTGCTCTGTCTCAGAATGTACCAGAACCGGCTGTTTTTATTAAATAAAGTAAGTATCATTCCTATGAGCATGAATAAATACCCGGTATATGTAATAAACGTTCCCCAATAGTCATGGTTTACAGATAGTATGGTTCCTTTTTCATCAGAATCGTAAGACGATTGAAAGAAGCGGTAACCCCGGTAATTTAGAATATTGTTCATGAAGATTCTAAAGGGTCGTACGGTTTTCATTTCATTGTCGGTAACGATAATTTCACTGGCATACGATGAGGGACTGTTGGAGCCCGGATAGCGATCTAACTGAAATGCACGCAAGGTAATACTAAAAGGTAATTTATGTTGAAGCATTCCGTAATTAACCGACACTTTCACGTCATTTAACTGGCAGGTTGCAGGTTGTGATAATTGATTTTCGGAACTCAACACATTGACACGTTTGGTTATATTCCCATCACTCACGTTGAAAATTATGGCATTTTTTCCTTGTTTTGTCATCCCCGTATTATTCATATCGGGCGTCACTTGCGTCAGGCTCTTTTTTGCTTTAGCCATATAAGATTTTAGTACAAAGATCACATTTTCAGTTTTGTAAATCGTTTTTTGTTCCATAGCATTCATTCCACCGGGCATAATCATCGATTCATCTTTTGCCATCATACCCATTTTAGATATAGGTAATGTGCTTTTAAAATAAAGCTGATTATCAACGATTGAGAATACGACATTAGCTTTGTGCGTAGAATCGTTGAAAGCAAATGAAATCTCTCCGAACTTGTTTGTCTCTCCATTGAGCAGGCTAAAATCCATTCCCTGATTATTCTGATCCATAACAAACAGCGAAAGTGCAGGTTCGCCTTGTTCGTCAGGAACAATCGTTTCAACAGAGTTTGGAACAAACAGTTCGCTTTCCACCGTTATTGTTTTTCCTCCAATTTCCACTTTCTCTGAAAAATTGTTCGAACCGCTTTCGGAAAAAGTTGCTTCGGTTGTTTTTTCAATCTTTTGACCTTTGTATTCGGCTGTAATGCCAACAGACTTTTTATCCGACGAAATTTCATTCGTCGTTTCGCCCTGACGAATGTGCATCATGCCTTCTGAACCAAAATAACGGGTTACGGCAGCCCCGATTAATATGCAAATGAATGCCAGATGAAAAAGTAAGATACTGAATTTGCGTTTATTGAAAATCTTATATCGAACAATACTTCCCAGTAGATTGATGATTAACAGAGCTAATAACACTTCAAACCATTTGGCATTATAGACTATCGACTTTGCATATTCAGTGCCTGAGCTGTTTTCGGCAAAGGTAGCATAGCCAATACTTGCTCCGAAAATAACCAGCAAAATTACACTGATGGTCATTGAAAAGAAAATATCTTTTATTTTTTTCATTTGAAATTCTGGAAGTTTATACTTAAAGATAAAAACGTGCTAGTTTGAAATTGTTACTCAATTGACTCAATAACTAAATAAGTGGCAAAGATATTATAATTCTAAAAGAAAATTCCAATAAATTAGTATAATTTTTAATTTGGAATAAATACAAATACTTTCTCTGTTTCATTCTAATGAAACTGAGAAAGTATTTTAACTATAACTGAGAGTAATTAAGTAATCTCAGTTATTTTACCGGAACAATACTTATATCGTCCGATTTTAATTTGTCAGAATTAGCTTTGATAGTGATGCTTTTACTTACAGTTCCTGCCTGAAGTAAAATGGTGGCAATGCCTGCTTCTGCCTTTACGGGATTTTGACCAATCAATTTTCCATTAGCATTAACGGTAAATTGAACGGAGGCATCAGAATCGGTAACGGTATTTCCTTTTGCGTCGCAAATTGTGGCATAAACAAAAACCACATCAGCACCATCGGCTTTCAACGATTTTCTGCTCTTATCGTAAGTTAATTTTATGTAAGCTGGTTTTCCCGCAGTATTTACCATTGCTTCGCATACCACTTTATTTTTGATATATCCAACGGCTTTTAATTCGCCCGGTTCATATTTCTTTAAATTAAAAATGAATGGAGGGTAGGTTAACTGACTCGAAATATTATCTCTTGATGCCGTTTTCCGTTCAATGAATTTATCGTTGATATATAGGGCTATTTCATTACAGTTAGAATAAATTTTCAAATTATGAAAATTGGATGCAGCATTCCAATACGAAGCAATTTTTATCATTGGACTATTGTAGCTGACAACCTCTAAGTCTTTTGGTTGCATTTGGCTTTTGTACAGGTAGTATGCCGGTTTTGGCAGGCGAACAATATCCATAATGCCTGAAGATTCAATATCCGGTGAATATCCGCGATTGTAATCGAACATCAACCAGTTGGCATCGCCTAAATGCGGTTTGTTCAGATTGTCATTGTGTGCTTCCTGAAAATTGTCAGCTTGTTGTAATAATCGTTTTTCTCCATCTCCGCGAAGTTGTCGGCTGGTGCGTTCGTCACTTTTCAGTCCGACATATCCGGCCTGATTCAAACCTGCGTCTTGTGCAAAGTATTCCCAATCGCCATATTCACCGGTAAACAGAGGTGTTTTTTCGTTGTAATTTTTCCAGTAATCAGGTCCTTTGGCGTGCTGGCGAGCCGGAATGAACACGTCGTAGAACTTATTAATCCAACCGCAGGTAATCAGTTTTGATTCAGGCGATTCTTCTTTGGAAATTGCTACCATTTGTTTCATAAAATCATCGGTCATGGGCGTTTCGTTCAACGATAGTTCCCAAAAAACTACCGAAGGATGATTTCTGTCTCTGCGAATCAGATCCCGGGCATCCTGGTATGAGTGTTGTACAAAGGTTTCATTGCCAAAGAACTGCCAACCGGGAATGGCGTCAATAGTAAGTATTCCCAGTTCATCGCAAGCATCCATAAATGCCGGCGATTGTGGATAGTGCGAAAGACGGACGATATTAAATCCTGCTTCTTTGATTTTTACGGCGTCGCGGTATTGAGCGTTGTCCGACAAGGCATTGCCAATGTAAGGATATTCCTGATGACGATTGGTCCCGACTAAAAGCAACGGTTCACCATTAATCATCAGTCTTTCGCCTACAATATTGACTTTACGGATACCAATTCTGGTACTCACAAAATCTTTCAGTTGGTTATTCTCAACAATTCCCACTTTCAACGTGTACAGGCTGGGATGATTGGGATGCCAAAGATCCGGCACCTGAACCTGTAGGTTTTCCAACACTGTTTTTTCCGATTTTGCCTCAAGCGTAATTGTTTGTGATGATTGTAATTCTACGGTAGAACCTGTTTTGTCAAAAATCACATAGCTCAGTTGGAAACTTTTAGGTTCATTATAATCATTGCGAACATGAGTGGAAACGGCTACTTTTGCTAATTTGGATGATACTTCAGGAAACCAAACATGTATTCCACCAGAAGCAGGTGTGTTAGCTTTTACAGGATCGGTAATGTAAAGATTATCCGATACTGTTAATGAAACGTTGCGGTAGATGCCACTGTAATAGCAAAAATCCAAATTTTTGATGGGTTTTCCGGGTGGAACTTCCGCGTTATCGTGATTATCTGTTTTTACAACCAGGCGATTCTTTTTTGTATAATCAATTTCTTTGCTTATATCGATGGTAAATGGAAGGTAACCTCCAGAATGCGTCAATAAATGTTTTCCATTGAGCCATACGTCGGCCACTTGCATGGCAGCTTCGAATTCTATAGAAACTACTTTGTTTTTCCACTCGGACTTAGCACCGAAATCTTTCTTATACCAACTGACACCCACCCATGGCTCTTTGATAACCAGTGGTTCCACCTTGGCTGTGTGGGGTAAACTAATTGTTTGCCAATTGGAAAAAGAAAAATTGTCCTGAGTTGGCAGAATGTCGGTCGATGCACTTAAATCTTCCTGATTGCAGAATTGCCAATCGGAATTGAAGTTGATTTTTTGACGTTGGTTTTGTGCCGGGGCTGATAAGCCGATAGAACCGATAATGACTAAGAATAATACTTTAAGGAAGCTGAAATGGTGTTTTCTCATGTTCAAATATATACGGGTGAATAAATGATTTTGTAAATTATTTAAAGGCATTCAGTGCTGCAGTAGGTTTACCATCGTCGCCCCAGGCGCTTAAAGCGTAGTGGCTCCAGCTGCGGGCACCTTCGGGTTCCCAATAGAAAACGCCTAATCCTTTGCCATCGGGAACTGCCCGCATTTTCTTTTGAACGGCTGTCAGCATGTCGTAGGTGTTTTGCACTTTGGTGTCATCGCCACCAACTTCTACCACCATTACTTCTTTGCCGTACCGACTAACCATGTCGTTAAGGTTAGTACCCAAATCGCCTATTGAAAGTGTATAGTCGGGGCTTCCATCCAACCAATATGGATAATATGACATTCCAATCACATCGTATTTGGCTCCATTTGTTTTAGCAGCATCAAACCACCAGCGGAAGCGGACATTGTTATTGCCCTGATCAACATGAAGAATGACTTTTGTAGTGGGGCTTACGGCTTTGACGGCATCGTATCCTTTGTTGATGAGTTGTGCCAGTTGCGACCAGTTGGCAAAACTTCCTTCGGGATAAACCATACCATTTGTAATTTCATTGCCTACCTGCACCCATTCGGGGGTTACGCCGGCGGTTTTAAGTGTGGTCATCACGTCGGAAGTATAATCGTACAGGGCTTGTTTCAGTTGTTCAAAATTCAAGCCTTCCCAGGCTTTGGGTTTTACTTGTTTGGATGGATCGGTCCAGGTGTCGCTGTAATGAAAATCGATCATTACCCGCATGCCGCTTTTCTGCGCCCGAACGGCCATAGCCACTGTTTCATCTTTACTGCAATGTCCGCTGGCAGGGTCGTCCGAAGGATTGACCCAGGTGCGTAGCCTGATAGAATTGATTCCGTGGTCTTTTAATATTTTGAAACAATCTTCCTGAACTCCCAGGTCGTTATAAAACTTGTATCCGCTCGCTTCCATCTGTGGTAACCAGCTAATGTCGGCACCTTTTGCCAGACTATCGGTGGTGGTCGGTGTAGCCGTGTCGGCAGGAGTTTCGCCCTTGCAGCCCGATGTGAGACTCATTAAACTAAATGCTATCAGTGCAACAAAATATTTTCTCAGGCAATGTTTCATGGAGGCATGATGTTTTAATCAGAGTCTTATTAGTTCTCTATAATTTGTTTTGAAACAATATTGAAGCAAAGATATATTATTTCTGTAAAAGATGGACTTTTAATTTTAATCATTTAAGGAATGGAGGTATAATCAATAAACCCCGCCTTGTCGGTTGACAAAGCGGGGTTTGTTGATGCCCATGTTATCCCCTGATTTTCAGTCATCGGATAAGACGAAGTTTATGCTTTGGGTGCAATAGGTGCTTCGGTGCTGGTGTCTTTACCGTTTTTGCGACGGGTTTCGCGTGCTTTTAATTCAGTTTTATAGTGCGATATATGTTCGTTTAGTTTCAGAGCCGGTGTTTTATAGTCAAGCTCATCATATTCTACGCTGCAAAATTCAAAAGCATTAAAAAAGTCAAGCAAAGCTTTATCCGTTTCGGTTCTGATGGCGTGTGTGTCTACCGCTTCTATTTCGGTGTCATTTTCTATACGAACTATGTATTTCGAAGCGAACTCATTATTTGCATTACGTAATTCATCTACGAGCAGGCTTAAATTCAAACCCGATATAGCTGCGCTTATTTCGTCAGAACTCGTTGTGTCGTTCAAGAAATCATTCAACCTTTTTGTTTTGGAGTTATAGTTGGCAGTAGCTATGTCGCGTCCGTGCTTATCCAGTAGTCCGTTCAACAAATTCACATGAGTTGCAAATGATGCTATCCCCGATTTTTCAAGATTTTTTACTTGTTTTACCAGCGCAACAAAAATCCGGGTTCGCTGAATGTTCAGGTCGGAAACGAGATTACTGTAAATGCTGCCTTGTTCCTGTGCTCTTACTTTGTCCAGATCGGGGAGCAAAGCCACCAAACGGTCGAACGATTTTTTCAAATGCAATAATTCAGCATCAAATTTAAGAAAAATGACTACTAATTGACTGACAAACATACAGTATTCGCTGTTGCGAAGGTGGGTCAACTGGATGCGATAAATTTCAACTTTCATAAATAATACAATTGTTTTGAGTTAATAGATAGTAAATAATTTAAGGCAAATATAAAGTTAAGTTTTAAATAAACAAAAATAATGAAAGACTTTTTTTAGACAAAAAACATTTTTTTTATTGTTGTGAATTTAAGCGATTGCTCAACTCCCATCAACAAAGGGTTTGCGTTAAATGCAGAGGAATGATTTTTATTTTTATCGAGCCACCGTCACTGACGGTGACAGGTTTAAAATAACAATCGACCCATTGTCGGTGACGAAAGGTCAATATTTTTTTAAAACAGGCTTTCGTCAATAACGGTAAGGCAATATTTTTCAGAAACAAGCTTTCGTCAGTGACGAAGAGGCCATTTTTTTTATAAACAAGCTCTCGTTATTGACGGTAGGGCAATATTATTTCAAAGCATGGTTCCGTCAATGACGGTGGTAGACTGGAGTGATTAAAAGTACATCCGCCATATCTTTTCATGCGGACGTTTTTTCGGTGGGGAAGGAGAGAGGAGATGTCCTATACATCTATTTCATAAATTAAGTGTTCTTCTTTCTCAAATTGTAATGTGCTAAGTATTTCTCAAATGAATCAAATTGAGATTGAAATTCTATAAGTGAAAATAGTGAATCGACAACAGATTCATATTTATTCTTTTGAGCAAGCTCCTCCCTTTGTTTTAAAGCGTTTATTATAGTTTCCTTTTTGGGAGCGCATATAAATCTTTCTGCAGAAAAAAGGGTAGCTATATTTACATAAGAAAATAATATTGTGTCAAAGAATTTTGGAGATTTTTCTTTGAAAATTAGAAGTTTATTCGCAGAGACTGGAAAAATCATATTATCAAATACATTCTCGAAATTTAAATTTTTGTTATTGTTTATTATTGGTGAATCTCCAGTAATTAAACCAGAGTTGTATACATCATATATTGTCCATCTTTCTAGCAAACTACACATTTCATTAATATTGCTATCAAGATATGGCATAATTGGTCTAAATATCTTCTTTATCTCGTCATCGGATAGAATTTGATTCTTTATATCTAACATTTCTTCATCTTTAAGTTGGATTTCTTTTTCAGATTTTACAAATCTGAAAAATTGATTGTTTAAACCTTCTTTCTTTATTAACTCAACAAATGTTTTGTTTGATTTAGGTGAACGCCAATAAAGGTTTGTTAAGAAGCGGATAAAATCAACTTTCGTATCCAATGGAATAGTGTCTTCTTTGCTAATATCAGCATTAATAATTTCTCTAATAGTTTGTGACCCTTTTGAGTCAATTTCAGAAAAATAAGCCTCTTCATAAGAAAATATAGGTTTCCCTTTATGGATATAATTATTTAGGTGTTTAATATAGAATTTACTCTCAGGAGTACATTTTGGTAAAAACTCATCTTTGATTTTATCAAAGACATGAAAGAGTCCATCACTATCGCAAAAACCGTTTAAATAAAAAACAGGTAAGTAATGATGTCTTTTTGAAATAATGTTTTCAGAGATTATTCTTGGCATAAGAAAAGTTTGTCAGTTCTTCTTTGTTAATTCTTGCCCCCAAAGATACAAAAAACATTTATTTGTTAATCCAAATTAATCTGATTATTATCGCTATCCCCTTTTTAAAACTTTTTCCTTACATTTGCAAACAATAAACATTACGAAACTTTCAATTTTTATATCCTCACTTTTATGGCTATTATTAAACCCTTTAAAGGTATTCGTCCTCCTCATAACTTAGTTGAAAAAGTGGCTTCACGCCCTTACGATGTATTGAATTCTGAAGAAGCCCGCACCGAGTCCGATGGTAATCCGATGTCTTTGTATCATATTATCAAACCCGAAATAGACTTTACTCCCGGAACCGACGAACACGAAGAAAAAGTATACAACAAAGCGGCCGAAAACTTTGCTAAGTTCCGTCAGGAAGGTTGGTTAGTGCAGGATGCCACTGAAAAATACTACGTGTATGCCCAAACCATGAATGGTAAAACTCAGTACGGTTTGGTGGTTTGTGCCAATGTGGACGATTATTTGAATGAAAATATCAAGAAACATGAATTGACCCGACGCGATAAAGAAGAAGACCGCATGAAACACGTTCGGGTGAATAATGCCAATATCGAACCGGTATTTTTTGCCTATCCTCATCAGGACGAGCTGGATGCTATTGTGGCTGAAACCATAAAAGGAGCACCGGTTTACGATTTCGTTGCTCAGGGAGATGGATTCGGTCATCATTTCTGGATAATTGACGATGCTAAAACCATTGCCAGCATAACAGAACTGTTCGCAGCCATTCCTTCGCTTTATATTGCCGATGGTCATCACCGTAGTGCTGCGGCTGCATTGGTGGGAGCGGAAAAACGCAGACAAAATCCAAATCATATTGGTAACGAAGAATATAATTACTTTATGGCGGTTTGTTTTCCCGATAATCAGTTGAATATTATCGATTACAATCGCGTGGTAAAGGATTTGAATAACCTCACAGACGAAGAATTTCTGGCTAAACTGTCCGTTAACTTTGATGTGGAACTGAAAGGTTCTGACATTTATAAACCGAATAAATTACACAACTTCGCATTATATTTGTCGGGTAAATGGTATTCATTGACTGCTAAAGCCGGTACATACAACGACAATGACCCAATCGGTGTGTTGGATGTAACCATCTCGTCAAATCTGATTTTAGATGAAGTTCTTGGACTTAAAGACCTTCGAAGCGACAAACGCATAGACTTTGTGGGAGGAATTCGTGGTTTGGGTGAATTACAAAAAAGGGTGGATAGTGGCGAGATGCGAGTAGCATTGGCTCTTTATCCTGTTTCGATGAAACAATTGATAGACATTGCCGATACAGGAAATATTATGCCCCCAAAAACTACCTGGTTCGAACCAAAACTGCGTTCTGGTCTGGTAATTCATGAATTAATATAGAAAATTAGTTGACAGTTGACAAATGCACAGTTGTCAACTATCAACTATTAATTGTCAACTGCCATTTGTTAACTGAAAAAATATGCGTACAAAATTATCGTTTTTCCTGGTTTTGCTTCTTTCAGTATTTATCTTGTCGGGTTGTAGCCTTAAGGCACGTATTAAAAGAGCAGACAAAGCATTTAGTGAAGGTAAGTATTTTACGGCGGCCGATAAATACAAACGTGTATATGGATACATTCCATCAAACCAAAAACCATTAAAGGCCCGCATAGCCTTTCAGCAAGCAGAATCGTACAGGTTGATAAATTATAATAGGGCTGAACAGTCATACGTCAATGCTATACGTTATAAATATCAGGATTCTATCGTTTATCTGCGTTTTGCACAAGTATTGCAGCGCAATGGCAAGTATGGCGACGCAGCTAAAAACTATGCTATTTACCTGAAAAAAGATAGCTCAAACATATTAGCCAAAAACGGCTTGGCATCATGTCAGCAAATAGACAAATGGAAAAATCAACCCAATCCGTATGTTGTTAAGCGGGCTGACATTTTCAATGTTCGTAATGCCGATAATTTCAGTCCGGCATTTCTAGGTTCGGAATCCGATGCACTTATGTTTACTTCTACACGTCAGTTTAGCAAAAAGATTGTATTAAAAAGCAGCTCAATTACCGGATTGCCCAATAATAATATATTTATAAGCAAAAGAAACGCCTTAGGTAAATTAGAAAAACCTATGATTTTGGGTGATGAAGTAAATACTGTTGAAGGTGATGAAGGTGCATGCTCATTTAGCTTCGATGGAAAAGTCATGTATTTTACCCGTTCTGTACCGGTTGAAAATGGTGAACATGGAACGGAGATATTTTCAGCCAATCGCGCCGGAGCAGCATGGAGCACGCCTCAAAAAATTAAAATTTTCAACGACACTACCGTTTCAGTAGCTCATCCTGCTATTGCTCCCGATGGACAAACTCTTTATTTTGTGTCTGATTCTAAGAAAGGATTAGGTGGAAAAGATATATGGAAAGGTACTTTGGTAAATGGTGAATGTAAATATATAGAAAATCTTGGTTCCGAAATAAACACTCCCGGCGATGAAATGTTTCCAACGGTACGTGCCGACGGAACACTTTATTTTTCTTCGAATGGTCGTGTAGGTCTTGGAGGACTTGATATATACAAAGCTACACCTAAAAAAGACGGTGGCTGGATAGTAGAAAATATGGGCTCACCTATCAATTCATCGGCTGATGAATTTGGGATGACTTTCGAACGCAAAGCCGAAAGAGGCTATTTCTCGTCGAATCGGAATGAAATAAAAGGCTATGATGCCATCTGGAGCTTTGAATTACCCGAGCTGGTTTATAGTATAGAAGGAAAAGTGGTGGACGAGAAAGGCAATGGAATTCCCGATGCTACGGTTCGTTTGGTTAGTAACAGTGGCGTGAATGCCCGTGTTCAAACTAAAAAGGACGGAACTTACCGTATTAAAATGGATAAAGATATGGACTGTGTTATGCTGGCTACAGCGCGTGGTTATCTGAATCAGAAAACATCTGTTTCTACTCAAGGATTGGTTGATAGCAAAATATTTAAGGTTGATTTTAAATTATCAACTATTTCAAAGCCGATTAAAATAGAAAATATTTTCTATGAATTTGGTAAATGGGATTTGACTTCAGCTTCTGAAAACGGATTACAAGTGTTGGTTAAATTGCTGAATGATAATCCAAATATTACGATTGAGATTGGTGCTAATACAGATTATATTGGTTCAAATGCTGATAATAAAGCATTATCTGCCAAACGTGCCAAATCTGTGGTGGATTATCTGGTTTCTAAAAAAATAGCAGCCGACAGATTAACTTCGGTAGGACACGGGGAAGAAAAACCGTTGGTGGTTGATGCTGCTATGGCTAAGAAATATCCATTCCTGAAAGAAAATGATGTGCTTGACGAAGCTTATGTTCTGAAACTAACTCCGGCACAACAGGAAATAGCTAATCAAATCAATCGTCGTACTGAATTCCGGGTGTTGAAAACAACTTACAAGCTTTATTAGTAAACAGGTAACCAAGTAAATGAGTAAACAAACTCATCATCATATCATCACATTATCACATCAACTAAATATATAAATGAAACAATATCTCGACCTTTTAAACCGTGTATTAGCCGAAGGAGTACATAAAGAAGACCGAACAGGAACAGGAACGATAAGTGTGTTCGGGCATCAGATGCGTTTTAAAATGGAAGATGGATTTCCTTGTCTGACCACTAAAAAGCTACATCTGAAATCAATTATTCATGAACTGTTGTGGTTTTTGAATGGCGATACCAATACAAAATATCTGACTGATAATGGTGTGCGAATATGGAACGAGTGGGCAGATGAAAAAGGGAATTTAGGTCATATTTACGGTTATCAATGGCGCTCATGGCCTGATTACAATGGTGGACATATCGACCAGATAACAGAAGCGGTAAATACGATTAAAAACAATCCTGATTCGCGCCGTATTATTGTTAGTGCATGGAATGTAGCTGATATTCCGAATATGAATTTGCCACCCTGTCATGCCTTTTTTCAGTTTTACGTGGCAGACGGTAAATTGAGTTTACAACTCTATCAACGTAGTGCTGATATTTTTCTTGGAGTTCCGTTTAATATAGCCTCATATGCACTGTTGTTGCAAATGATGGCACAGGTTACGGGTCTAAAAGCAGGTGATTTTGTCCACACACTGGGCGATGCTCACATTTATACCAATCATTTGGAACAAGTGAAACTACAATTATCGCGAGAACCCCGCATATTGCCCACAATGAAAATTAATCCGGAGGTGAAAGATATATTTTCATTCCAGATTTCTGACTTTGAATTGATTAATTATGATCCACATCCTCATATAAAGGGTATTGTGGCAGTCTAAATATGTCAATTTAACACCAACAGCTAAAACAGTTGAGAATATATGAAGTTAAAATGGATAGTCGGAAACGATTGTCCATTCTTTTTATGTAGTTTTGTAGCCTTGTCAAGAAAAACACTGATGACGCATAAGCGTTTTTTTAATTAGAATATTATGTCAGAAATTTCAATTATTGCCGCTGTTGCCGATAACTTCGCTATTGGCAAAGCGAATGACTTACCTTGGTATTTGCCTGCCGATTTGAAACATTTTAGACAACTTACAACTGGTCATGCTGTTGTGATGGGAAAACGAACTTTTGAAAGTCTTCCCAAAGGTCCACTACCAAATCGTAAAAATATTGTTTTGACATCGGTAATGTCCGAAGGAGTAAATGAAGGATATTTTGAAGCTGATTCACTTGAGGATGCTGTATATCTATGTGAACACGAAGAAAAAGTATTTATAATTGGTGGTGCTACAGTATACAAACAGTCTATCAATAAGGTAAAAACGATGTATATAACCTGGATACATAAATCATTTACAGCAGATACTTATTTTCCTGAAGTTAATTTTAAAGAATGGAACGAAGTTAGTAGAGAAGATCATGATGCTGATGAACAAAATCAATTTCCATATTCCTTCTCAGTTTACAAACGTAAATAAGAAATAATAAGCCCTTAATTAAAAGCACTATTCTACAATTCAGAATAGTGCTTTTTGTTATTAATCAGATTGATAATAAAACCAATTAGTATTAGTTAATTTGTTGTGTTGGCAATAAAGCTTTGTTCAATCCCGGTCAAAGAGAGTCCGACATTCCTAAGATTATCCAAACTTTTCATTTATTTGCATTGGTTTTGAGTGATTTTTTGTAATTTCGCAGACAATTAGTTAGATAAGCAAAATCCGAATAAAATGAATATTGATTTTCAAAAAATGGGTGGTCTGGTACCCGCAGTCATTCAAGACGAATTGACAGCCAAAGTGTTGATGCTGGGTTATATGAACCAGGAAGCTCTAACCAAAACACAAGAAACCGGACAGGTGACTTTTTTTAGTCGTACTAAGAATCGCTTGTGGACAAAAGGTGAGGAGAGTGGAAACTTTCTGAATGTGGTTTCTATTACACCCGATTGTGATAACGATACGTTGTTGATAAAGGTCACTCCGGTTGGACCAGTGTGTCATACCGGTTCCGATACTTGTTGGGGTGAAAAAAATGATGTTGATATAACATTCCTGAAATACCTGCAAGATTTTATCACAGTAAGATACAACGAAATGCCCGAAGGTTCGTACACTACTTCGCTTTTCAAAAAAGGTATAAACCGTATGGCTCAGAAGGTAGGCGAAGAGGCTGTAGAAACAGTTATCGAAGCTACCAACGGAACAGAAGAAGGTTTTATTTACGAGGCATCAGACCTGGTTTATCACCTTATCGTGTTGCTAACTTCGAAAGGTTATTCGCTTGACGACTTAGCCCGCGAACTAAAGAAGAGACATAAATAAACGCAGTGAGCAGTTACAAGCGAACAGTTATCAGTCACCTAAACAGCTGTTAACTGTTAACTGATAACTAGAAACTGATAACTGATATTCCCTATGGAAAACAAATTATTAATCAAATATGTAGATGTTGATATTTATCAACAGGAGTTGTTAGTGCTTAAAGATGTACAACTCGAAATTCATTCCGGTGAATTTGTATATTTGCTTGGAAAAGTAGGTAGTGGTAAAACGTCTTTGTTGAAATCCATGTATCACGAATTACCCATTGAGTCGGGTGTGGCCGGTGTGCTGGGTTATGATTTGCGTGAGTTGAAAATAAATGAAGCTCCGTATCTTCGCCGTAAAATTGGCATTGTTTTTCAGGATTTTCAGTTACTCACAGATCGTTCCGTGTATCAAAATCTTGATTTTGTACTACGTGCCACAGGTTGGAAAGATCAGACAGCCATTGAAGAGCAAATATCAAATGTGCTCAATCAGGTGGGAATGAATGCTAAAAGTCATAAGATGCCTCATCAATTGTCCGGAGGTGAGCAACAACGCATTGTGATAGCACGTGCGTTGCTTAATTCTCCTGAAATGATACTGGCCGACGAACCTACAGGAAACCTCGATCCGGAAACAGGAAATGAATTGATAGAGCTGCTTTATAATATCCGTTTATCGGGTACTACAGTGGTTATGGCTACACATAATTTGAGTTGGTTGGATAAATTCCCCGGACGTATTTTCAGATGCGACAATGAAAGCCTGACGGAATTGAAAAATAACTTGCCCATTGAACCTGTAAATGATTCTGAACCAATGGATTCAGCATTGATTCAGGTTGAGACTGAGAATCAATAACATGCTGTTATGCGAAATTTAAATTGTCCTCAATGCGAAATTCATCGCTTTTTTGTGAAGAATGAAAAGGCTGAAACTGTTCTTGTAACTGTGAATGAACAATACGATGTTGTGAAAGTTAACCAGGAGGATTCGTTGGAAGGTTTCGACCTGACTCTGCTTTACTGTCTGGGTTGTTCGTGGTCAGGCTCTCCACAGTCGCTTCGTAAAGGAGGTCATAAAAGACATTGATTGCAAGAAAAACGTATTAATATCCCCTGAGTCTATTTGATTCGGGGGATATTTTTTTATTATAACTATGAGAATTCGTGACAGCAGAACAGTAGAGTTTGCCTCTTTGGAGTGAAAGATTACCTAAGGGGAGTAAGAGTTTCCCTCCCGAGAGTGAATGTTCTACTCCGTGGAGTAAGAGTTTGCCTCCTCGGAGTTAAAGATTATTTAAGGGGAGTAAGAGTTTCCCTCCGGGGAGTGAATGTTCTACTTCGAAGAGTCAGTCTATGCCTCCTCGGAGTGAAAGATTATCTAAGGGAAGTAAGAGTTTGCTTCTCGGGAGTAAACGGGTGTTTATTGGGAGTAGAACCTTTCTACTTGAGAGATATTCCTTGCCTATCAGGAGAAGAAGCTTTTTGTTGGGGAGGATGATGTTTTCACTGAATGAAAAATTGTTGTGTACGAGAGTATACTGAAAGACTATTTAATAAAACAACAAACCCTTTCCACCTGAATGGAAAGGGTTTGTTGATAATATTGGATTCTTGTTTGAACTTTATAAACGTTCTACTTTATGAACTTTACAAACTGAATTAATATGCCCGTGCAAAAACCACACGTTGCGCCGAAGGCTTACCGGTAACCATACAAACACCCGGAGTAGTGTCGCCATGTAGTGGAATACAACGGATGGTGGCTTTGGTTTCTTCTTTGATAAGCTCTTCAGTTTCGGGAGTCCCATCCCAATGGCACATCAGGAATCCACCTTTTTCTATTTCCACTTTGAACTCATCGTACGAGTTTACGTCGCGGGTAACAGAAGCGCGGTAATCGAATGCTTTCTGGTAGATATTAGCCTGAATGGTTTTCAATAAATCATCAATATAGTTTTCTACACCTTCTATAGCTACCGTTTCTTTGGTTAAAGTGTCGCGGCGGGCAACTTCTACGGTTCCGTTTTCCATGTCGCGTGCACCCATAGCCAATCGTACCGGAACGCCTTTGAGCTCGTACTCGGCGAATTTCCAACCCGGTTTCTTGTTTTCGTTGTTATCGTATTTAAATGAAATACCCAATGCTTTAAGTTTGGCGGTAATCTCAGCTACTTTTGCGCTGATAGCTTCCAGTTGTTCTTCGTTTTTATAGATAGGCACAATCACAACCTGAAAAGGAGCCAGATTTGGAGGAAGTACCAAACCGTTATCGTCGGAGTGAGTCATGATAAGCGCACCCATTAAGCGGGTAGAAACTCCCCATGAAGTAGCCCAAACATAATCCAGTTTGTTATTTTTATCCATAAAGGTTACGTCGAATGCTTTGGCAAAGTTCTGACCCAAAAAGTGCGACGTTCCGGCTTGCAGTGCTTTACCATCCTGCATAAGAGCTTCAATACAGTAGGTGTCTAATGCTCCGGCAAAACGTTCGTTGGCAGATTTTACACCTTTCAATACCGGAACAGCCATAAAGCGTTCGGCAAAGTCGGCATATACTTCCAGCATCTTTCGGGCTTCGGTTACAGCTTCGGCTTCGGTGGCATGAGCCGTGTGACCTTCCTGCCAAAGAAACTCAGCGGTACGAAGGAACAAACGCGTACGCATTTCCCACCGGACAACATTGGCCCATTGATTAATCAGCAACGGTAAGTCGCGGTACGACTGAATCCACCCTTTATAAGTATTCCAAATAATGGTCTCAGAGGTTGGGCGAACAATCAGTTCTTCTTCCAGTTTGGCATCGGGATCTACTATCAGACCTTTACCATTCGGATCGGCCATCAAACGGTGGTGTGTTACCACGGCACATTCTTTTGCAAAACCTTCAACATGTTCGGCTTCTTTACTCAAGAATGATTTAGGTATAAACAACGGGAAGTATGCGTTTACGTGACCGGTTTCTTTGAACATACGATCTAGTTCGGCCTGTATTTTTTCCCAAATGGCGTAACCGTAAGGTTTAATAACCATACAACCGCGAACGGCTGAACTTTCGGCCAGATCGGCTTTTATTACTAAATCGTTATACCATTGTGAGTAGTTTTCGCTGCGCGAAGTCAATTCTTTTGCCATAAAGTTTTTTATCAATAAAGTAATTGTTTCCCGCAGATAGCCCAGATAAACGCAAATGGAACATTTTGATTTCGAAAAAAAAGAAGTCAGCGAAAATCAGCGTAATTAGCGGAAAATATTTTTGAATTGCAAAGGTAATCAATTTTCAGCAATCTTCCTTTTGTCAATACAGAGAAAATGAAGTGTGCAAAATGCAAATTTCTAATATCTCAGGTTCTGTTTGTTGTCTAATATCTTATCTCTTTACTCTTTTTTCTTTGGTGTTTACTCTTTTATCTGTTTAAATCTTCCTTATTCGGCTTGCTTTAAACTCATAACCTTCGATAGTAAAGCTGGTGTGTTGATATGTTGTTCGGGTTAAATGTTTCTCAATAAAAGGCAGATCGGGAGCATAGTAAAAGCTTCCGCCAACCTGAAGCGAAGCGAGTATTTCCATATACTTTTGGGCATAGGTACGGTAATTACCGTCGACGCGCAAATTGTGATGAATGAAATGATTGGAAAATCCCAAATTACTGATAATAGTTCCCCATTTTTCAGGTTCAAATTCGTATTCCAACCAGTCGGACTTGGTGTAAAACGGGTTTTGATTGTCGAAACGATCAATACCATAAGCTTCAATGCCATTATCACGCAGGTAATTCACCAGATTCATTTCACGTCCACAACCCATATCCAATACAGGTTGCTGCAAAGTATTTAAGTCTATATGAAGTATTTCGAGTTGTAAATGTGGAGGATATTCCGAGCAGGCGACAGGTTGCAGGTATTCCTGATTGTTGGCATACATCTGTTCAGCAAATTTGTTAGTTCTTACCAACCAATCGCATAAGTTGCTGTAATGTTCCTGACCAATGCGGTCTAATTCGGTTTTTCCTGCACTCGGGTCAAGGATTCGGATTTTTTGATTCAGATCTCTGTAAAGCTCTTTTAATTCAATAATCGATTCAGCATTGAACGAAAAATACTGATTTACCCGGCAGAATTCCTGCAACGATTCGTCCGTCAGATAATCAATCAGCAATTGTTCCGATTCGATGTCCAGGTTCCGGATTTTATCAATCAATGACTCTGTGCCGTCGATAAATTGCAGGCTTTTGTTTTCTGTGCCGGTCAGTAGGTTTTTACCCTTATTGAAAGCAATTTGTTCTTTGATATGTTTTCTGATGTTTTCATCAGCTTCGGTGGTTGACATGGCAAATATCGGTTTTGGTTGAATACAAAGATAGATGAAAAATACAGCAAATTTTGTTTTACCGTATTTTTCATCTATCGTATTTTTCGCTAAGTCTCCGACTTTTTACCAGTGCATTAATTCTTTAAGATAAGCAGTTAGTTCAGCAGCAATAAGTTTGTGCTCGGCTAAGGAAGGATGTGAGTCGCAACCGCTGTTGTAGCTGCGGCTGAAGAAAAAAGTGCTCATGCGTTTTTCGCCGCTTTTCTTTGCTTCGTTTGTCACGATGGTCAAATATAATTTCAGTACTTGTGTCAGTTTTTCATCTGCCATTGGACTGGTGATTAATACTATTTTCGCTTTTGGATAGACTTTACGCAACGATTGAATGAAGTGCAGATAATTATCACAGAAGATTTTCCGGTCTTGTATTCCGTCGTTCTGTCCAAGACAAATGGTAACTACATCGGGCTGGTATTGTGCAAAGTCCCATTGAATCTCGTTGTCGCGCAAGTTGATTTTGTCGTAAATCTGAGGCATAATTACTTTCATATCGCAACAACTGTGCATCAATCCTATTCCTGATGCCGAGGTCAAATGATATTGTGCTTTTAATGCTCTGGCAGTTTGCGCACCATAACTTAAATAAGCATTGTGTTGATCTTGCCATACGCCTTTTCCACATGGTATTTCATCCATGTCGCTTCCTGTACCACAGGTGATAGAATTACCAAAGCATTCAATTTTGCGTTTTGGCAGGGCAGGAGCAGGCAATAACTCCTGACAGCTTGCTCCGTTGAATTGCAGGTAGCCGATGTTTGATTCGGTGGTTTTGCAAATTATCACGGAGTGAATGCCGTCTTTTAGTTCACCTAGCGAAACTTTACTTTCTTTTTCCGATAATCTGAAGCGGGAGTATTTGCCGTCCACAATCAACTGAATGTAATTCAGATTTTTGCCGTACAAAAACTCGTCGGTTAGGTTAATTGTACAACTGCTTCCTTTGAATTTGAAAATAATCTGGGCACCTGCCGCCCAAAACTTAGGATGGTCTGCATTGCTGAAATCGCCACGACCCATGTATGAGAAATTGGGGTTCGAAGCTTTGTAAAATGTTTGTGATGTGGCTGTGCTGGTTAACACTGTACAGCAAATAAATACCAGTGCGAAAAATGTTTTTTTCATTCTCTTTTTCATTTATAATTTTAATGTAAGTAATGGTTTGAATATAATGTCGCATTTTTCAAAAAGAATGGAACGCGGATTTAAGCGGATAAAAACGGATTATATTTGATCATGTTTAAAACAGATTTAAGTCATGCAAGCATGACTGATAAGACACTAAGTAGTTGGAAATCATTTCGACTTGTCGAAATTTAAATCCGTTTTTAAATCTGCTAGATCAGTGTTTATCCGCGTTCTATTCTTCTATTTATTTTGATTTGATTATACGATATTATATCTTTCCTGCTACTTACGTTTGCGTATAGTCAAATTTACTGCATTGCGTAAAATGCAAATGTAGTTAACCAATGACTTCCGCCGTAATTATCATTTGTTATATCGGGCAATGCATTCTTGATAAATTCGTCGGCAGTAGATTTGAATAATTTTGATTTACTATCGTTGTCGGGCAGTGAAGTGGCAATACCCTTCATACACCAGGCTCTGCTAAACGATAATCCAACGAGATGAACCGTTTGATAATCACTTTTATCGCTCACTACAGGTAGTGTTATCAGTCGGGTAATACTTCGTTTGTCGTAGTAGTTATTGAACCACCTGGCAAATTCCTGTTTGTTGAGTACCCGTCTCATTAAATCTGCAACTTCAAGCGAAGGGCTGAAGAAATCGCTTCCGTCGGGCTCGAAATAAGCGGGAACTTTACTGTTGTTGAAATAGAAATCCATAGATTTCTTAATAATGAGTTTTTCAAAGTCCTTATCGGATACAGCCCATGCCCAATCGAGAGCGAAAGCCAGTCCGAAAGCTGTATTTGGATGAACACCTGTTCTGTTTGGATAAGTTTGTTTGGGCAGATAGTCCTTCCATAGTTTTTCAATAGTCGCAGTCAGAGGCTGTAAACTTTTGTGCCATTGTCGGGCTTTGGGATTATCCCACGATAACAGTTCTTCGTCCAGCTTTAAAAGCCATGCCCATCCATAAGTGCGCTCGTAAGTGTTCGAAGCTGTATAGAGTTTGAAATAGTCCGATTCTTTGATTATCTTTTCATCCTGAAATGAGTTGTCCAGACAGGCAATGATGCTGTCTTTATTTGAGATGTCCGGATAGTTCTTTAATATCTTCACTAATAGCCAATGACCGTGTACGCTGCTGTGCCAATCCAGACAGCCAAAGAAAGCAGGATGCAACTCAGAGGGTAATAATATATGATCGGTAGCAGAAGTGGATAAATGGGAGGTTTTGTTTGGCCATTGTTGCCCGATACAAGCCAGTGGCAACCTGGATAGACGAACCGCAATTTCCTGAGACATTTGCTGGGCACTGCTTTGAAGAACAAATAATGCGGTAAAAATGAAAGTATAAAGTATTTTCATGACAGATTTGTTTTTATTTGGCAGAATTTAATTTAGCCTTTGCTTTAATTTCTTTAAACGTTTCAATGGTTGATTGTCGGTCTTTTAGATTAAAAAAGATAACCCGACCATTCTTCAATACCAATTGAACAAATGGAGAAACGCCAAAATCTGTAAACAAACTGGCATTGCCGATATTCGTTAATCTGAAGTATCCTTTACAAACCTTCCCTAAAGCGAATCCATTTGTTCTTGTTTCAATATTGGGCATTTGGCTGATAGTATCAATGGCGGAAATATCATTGTAATTTACTGACAGACCATAAGCTCCGGTAATTTCAAACTGATTTTCTTTCATATTTATTTTTATAGGGAGAGTATTATAGTAATTGAAGCCTGCAATAATGGCACCTACCAATACCAGAAAGATAATGGTATTTTTTGTTTTGGATGTACTTTTATGCGTGGGTATGTTCTCTTCCGATTCCTGTTTTGAGTCCAAAAGTCCGGAAATGAGTTCCGTAATTTCATCCCCTTTGTTTGTTCCTATTCTCACAACTCTATCCGCATCTTTAAATATCAATTCTATAGCTCTAAACCCAGATACATTATATAACCAGCCACCCGGAATTTTATGAATGCCCCAACCATTTAAAAATGAATCTACTACAGGTTCACATGACTCTATGTCAGCTATTTTGTATGACTTCCCAAAAATACCAATTCCAAGTTTAAATGAAACAGTTGTGTTGTTAATAACAATAGTCAGTTTATAGAAGTTAAGAAGGCAAACCATAAAAATAAAAACAAGAGTTGCATACATGTATGTTTCCGGTTCAGTTGAGAATCCACGAATGACAAGTAAAATTGCAAACACGATTAATAATACGGACATTATTATTACGGTAAATGTGCCGAATTGAGTGAATTTTTTTGATTCCATGCTTAATAGATTGTGGTTTAATTATTCAACTTTAATTTGTTTATATTAGTTTGTAAATAACTATTTTAGAAATTATTTCCGAAATAAGCAAAGCTATAATAAACGCAATAGCAAGTTTGCTCCCTTTAACTCCACACGTTGTTTTAAGTGCATTGAACATTAAAATAATAGTCCATATGGTTACCGGAACAGAGAGCAGCGTTAGGATGATAAATGATACCGACTGAAATACAATAAATGGATTTTTCATTATTTCATTGATGTCGGGTGATACAGTGAAATAGCCTGCAATTGCCAAAATCAGATATGGAGCTTTTGCCAACGTCATAGTACCCAGGATGTCTATGAATCTGAATCCTTTGGAAATGATAAATCCTGTGATAGTCATGACCAAAACCAGACTTACTATGTCGATAGCAAGAAATTCAAATGAATGCCCGGGCGTGAGTTCTTGAGTTAAATGCATGTCAATTACTCCATCAAAAGTTACATGGCTAAATGTGCCGGTAATTCCGGTGAGCACAACAATCACTAAACCCAGCCCCAATGCCTGCCAACCGGCAATGCGGGTAAAAGGATTAATCATTAAACTGAAAATTTCTTTACTTTTCATTCATTTTTATTTTATTGATTATTTCATTGAGCATGTTTCTCACGGTAGGATAACTGAGTTTTAGTTCAGAAGCCATTTCTTTGAGGCTACCGCTGTTTATTACAAAGCGTAGAATAAATTGCTGGTCTTCGGACGAAAGGAGGGCTAATGTAGGTAAATCGTACAAGCCGCTAACTTCCGTTTGGCAACTTTCGCACTTTAAACATTTTACTTTAAGTTGTGTCTGACAACTCGGACAATAAGTAGGTAGCATAATATTAAACTTTTATTGTGCAAAAGTAATGATTATTTTGAATAATGTGATTATTTGTTCAATATTATTTAGTCTGTATTGAATAATGTTTATATTTTAGCGATATTGTTAAAAAGAAATGTGTTTTTCTAAGGCACTATATGTATGTTTTTATAACGGACTTAAAATAATAACAATAATATTACTTTGAAATAATAATTGTTTGTATATTTGTTTCGTAAAAGTTCTTTGTAATCATATAAAATTTAACGCTATGAAAGCAGAACAAGTTCTTGATAATTTAAAACGGAGGTTTCCGAATGAACCGGAATATTGTCAGGCCGTTGAAGAAGTATTACTCTCTATTGAAGAAATTTACAATGCGCATCCCGAATTTGAAAAACAAAACATTATCGAGCGCATTTGTATTCCCGACCGTATCTTTTCGTTCCGCGTTACCTGGGTGGACGACAAAGGAAATGTAAAAACAAACATGGCTTATCGTGTGCAGCACAACAATGCCATTGGCCCCTACAAAGGTGGAATTCGTTTCCACGAATCAGTTTGTCCTTCTATTTTGAAGTTTCTGGCTTTTGAACAAACATTTAAGAATGCACTTACCACACTGCCCATGGGCAGTGCAAAGGGCGGTTCCGATTTTAGCCCACAGGGCAGATCGGATGGCGAAATTATGCGATTCTGCCAGGCTTACATTTTGGAATTGTGGCGTCATATCGGACCGGAAACCGATGTTCCGGCCGGTGATATTGGAGTTGGCGGTCGCGAGGTGGCTTATATGTACGGCATGTACCGCAAGTTGGCTCACGAAAATACCGGGACATTTACCGGTAAAGGACTCGAATTTGGAGGCTCGCTCATTCGCCCCGAAGCAACCGGTTATGGCAATATTTATTTCCTTATGAACATGTTGAAACGAAAAGGAATCACTGATTTGAAAGGTCAGGTAGTGGCAATATCCGGATCTGGAAATGTGGCAACATATACTGCCGAAAAAGTCCTTGAACTGGGTGGGAAAGTAATAACAATGTCCGATAGTACCGGCTATATATATGATCCTGATGGAATTGATACCGACAAGCTGACATATATTTTTGATTTGAAGAATGTTCAACGCGGACGTATTAAAGAATATGCAGTAAAATATGGTTGTAAATATGTTGAAGGTCAACGTCCGTGGGCAGAAAAATGTACCATTGCATTGCCCTCGGCCACGCAAAATGAAATCAACGGAGAAGAAGCTGAAATATTGGTGAAAAACGGTTGCATAGCTGTTTCCGAGGGAGCTAATATGCCTTCGACCATTGAAGCTGTGGATGTGTTTTTGAAAAACAAAATATTATATGCTCCGGGTAAAGCTGCCAATGCCGGTGGTGTTTCTGTTTCCGGTTTGGAAATGTCGCAAAATGCTATGAAACTTAGCTGGCCTAAAGAAGAAGTTGACAAACGCCTGCAGGATATTATGGCAAGCATTCACGAAGCATGTGTAAAGTATGGTACTGAACCTGATGGCTTTGTAAATTATGTAAATGGTGCTAATATTGCCGGCTTTATGAAGGTAGCCAAAGCAATGATGGCACAGGGAGTGCTTTGATTTATTGAGAATATTGGTACAATGAAAAATGCCCGAAATTCCGGGCATTTTTCATTGTACTAAATAGATATTATAGAAAGAACATAGTTGCGCCTGCTATACTGATAATGGCTCCAATTACCTGCTGCGGTCTTATTTTTTCTTTAAACATTATTGCTGATGGCACAATGATAAAAATAGGTACAAGCCCCATGAGCGTAGAAGCGATGCCTGTTTTGGTTTGTTGAATGGCAAAAAGCCCCAGGGCTACACCAACAAACGGACCAAAGAATGCACCTACTGTAACTGACTTCATGGCGCTGGTATGGGTAAATGCTTGTCTGAGTTTATTCCAGCGACGAAGTCCGGTTATCAAGATTCCAAAACTCAACAAACCAAATAATGCGCGAATTTGTGTTGCAGCAACCGGGTCGTAATGTCCCATGCCTTTTTTGCTGAGAATTAACCCAACTGCCTGTCCCATTGCACCGCCAAATGCTAGTAAAAATCCTTTAAAGGGAATGTCCAGTTTCATTTTCCGGTTCGAAATAGCTACAATTATTCCACTAACACTTACCACAATAGCAATGATGTTTTTTGCAGAAAGGATTTCGTCCAAGAAGAACCAACCTATTATAGCTGTCAGCATAGGAGCAAGGCTCATAACCAACGCTGCGGTTCGTGAACCGATAACCATGTACGACTGAAATAGTAACATGTCGCCCAGGAAGAAACCGACAAAACCGGACAAACCTAACCAAAACCATTGATAACCGGTAGCGTCTGTAGGGAAAAACAATCCTCTGGTAAAAAACGTAGTAATACCCAAAAAGCCGATTGCAAAAAGTAATCGAATAAAATTGACCGACAAGGAGCCGATTTTGTGACCTGCTTTTTCGAAAAATAAAGCACTCATTGTCCAGCAAACCGAAACGCCTAACCCTGCAAATTCACCTATGTGTGATTGAAACATGAATATTAGCTGCTATTTTTAAATGATAATTAAGAAATAGTTGCAAAGATAAGGGAAGAAATTCATAATTAATAATTCATAACGTATAATTATGTATAAGTTTGAATTATAGTGTTTTGTAATAATTTGAAATCGCAGAGTTATGAAATACAATTATTTAGCTATCTTTGTAGATTGATTTGAATATGGAAAGTTATGGTAGTAACTTTCTTGCATATAACTGCTTAGTGTTCACTAATAACTGAAATTTTGTGCCAAAAGAAGATTATTTATTGAAATATCTTGAAAAACTCAGCCGGGTAATTGCTGCCATGCTTGGTTTTCGCGACAAAGGTTATCCGGAAGATGCAATTCGTCTTGGTGATGAAACTTATAAAGAATTACTGAACTTTAATGTGGAAGAACTGGCTATCATGCCTATTGAAAAGTTCATGGAAATTATCCGGAAAATTGGTTATTCTCCAACTTATCTTGAAGCATTAGCGCAATTGTCGCACGAAACAGCAAATTCTTTTCAGGCGACAAAAAACATGGCTTTTGCTCGAAGTTTCTACCTTAAAAGTTTGCAATTGTACTATTTGTTGAACGAAAAGGATAAGATATTTTCGTTTGATAGGGAAATGATAATTTCTGAACTCGAAATGATCATAAAATAATATATTAATCACAAAATTATAAGTCAATACTTCATGGAAAAACGCACAATTGGTATTCACGAAAAACTACCTTTACTCCAAAGTCTACCGCTTAGTCTACAGCATCTAACAGCTATGTTCGGAGCCACAATACTGGTTCCGATTTTATTGGGTGTCGATCCGTCAATAGCATTGTTAATGAATGGGGTTGGAACCATTATTTACACTCTTGTAACTAAAGCCGGAATTCCGGCGTATTTAGGTTCAAGTTTTGCATTTATTGCTCCTGTTATGCTTATTTCGAGTAAGTACGGTGGTTTTGCTCATGCACAGTCTGGTTTTATATTTTTCGGGTTGTTTTTCATTATCATTTCATTTGTTGTAATGAAGTGGGGCATTAAATGGATTGATATAGTAATGCCACCTGCTGTGATGGGAGCTGTTGTTGCTATTATCGGTTTAGAACTTGCTCCTGTTGCTGTACAGCAGGCCGGATTAGCACCGTGGCCAACAGCCGTTGGTCAAATAGTGAAACCTTTTATTATGAATTCCAATGTGGTAACTGTATCATTATTCACGTTTGCAATTGGAATTATCGGTTCAGTTATGTTTCGGGGTTTCATGCAGATAATTCCGATACTGTTTGCTGTCGTTGCGGGTTATGTTTTTGCTCTGTTTATGGGAATGGTTGATACTACAGCTATTGCCAATGCTTCATGGTTGGCGTTGCCGCATTTTCAGGCTCCGGTTTATGATATTAATGCTATACTGATTATCGCTCCGGCTTGTATCGTTGTATTGGCAGAACATATAAGTCATCTCATTGTTACAGGAAATATAACGGGTGAAAATCTGATGAAAAAGCCCGGCTTGCATCGTTCGTTATTGGGCGATGGTATTAGTAATATCATTTCGGGCTTTGTTGGTTCACCTCCAAATACCACTTATGGAGAAAATATCGGAGTTATGGCCATTACACGTGTCTATTCTGTTTGGGTTATTCGTGGGGCAGCCATTTTAGCGATTGCATTTTCTTTTGTCGGAAAAATCTCAGCGGCTATTTCAACGATTCCTGTGCCGGTAATGGGTGGCATTACTATGTTGTTGTATGGTGTAATTGCCGTTCAGGGCTTTCGTATGTATGTTGAGCAAAAAGTGGATTTCAGCAAAAACCGGAATATGGTTCTTGGAGCCGTAACTTTTGTGGTTGGTGTAAGTGGTGCAGCTATAAACATTGGTTCGGTACAACTAAAAGGTATGGCATTTGCGGCTGTAACAGGTGTTGTGCTGTCATTAATCTTTTGGATGTTCGATAAATTGAAAGTGATGAACGATAACTAATTATATAAACCAACTAACTAAGAATAATGTATCAAAGCGCAAATAATATAAAGTAAATAACGAGCTATAATAAAATGATAAACTACAAAAACAAACAGCGTCCTGAGAAGGATATGATTTTCGGTATACGTGCTGTGATAGAGGCCATTCAGGCAGGAAAAGAAATCGATAAAATATTGATGCGCCGTGATATGACCAGTGAATTATCACGCGAATTATTTGCAGCGCTGAATGGACTGCAAATACCCGTACAGTATGTTCCGCTCGAAAAGCTGAATAAAATGACCGTAAAAAACCATCAGGGTGCAATTGCGTTCATTTCTCCGGTAGCTTATCAACGAATAGAAGATATTATTCCCGGAATTTATGAAGAAGGGCGCATGCCTTTTATCGTGGTGTTGGATGGGGTAACTGACGTGCGTAACTTTGGAGCAATAGCCCGTACCTGCGAATGTGCCGGTGTTGATGCTATCGTAATACCTACCAAAGGAGGTGCTTCAATCACTGCCGATGCAATTAAAACTTCTGCCGGAGCACTACTTTCCATTCCAGTTTGCCGCGAAGAAAATTTGGGAAATGCTCTTAAATTTATTGTTTCATCGGGAATTAAAATTGTAGCTGCTAGCGAAAAGGCAACCAAAAATTACACAGAAGCCTTAATGACAGAGCCTATTGCCATTATAATGGGAGCAGAGGACGAGGGAGTTAATCCAGATCACCTTCGTCTTTGTGACGAAATGGTAAGTATCCCTATGCTTGGCACTATTGACTCGCTGAATGTATCAGTTGCAGCAGGGGTGTTGATTTATGAAGCAGTAAGACAAAGAATGACCCCTAACCCCTAAAGGGGAATTCTGATAGCTTTGTCTACAAAATAATTATTATTAATAAACAAAAGTTTCTGATTTATTCGCAATGAGTTGGAAATATTTCTCCCCTTTAGGGGTTGGGGGTATATATGACAGTATTATACGAAGATAACCACATAATTGCCGTTAATAAAAATTCGTCGGAAATAGTTCAGGGCGATAAAACCGGTGACGAACCGCTTTCGGAAACTATTAAGAAGTATCTGAAAGAAAAATACAATAAACCGGGCGAAGTGTTTTGCGGTGTAACACATCGACTTGACAGGCCGGTAAGCGGTGTGGTGTTGTTTGCCAAAACCAGCAAAGCATTGACACGCCTGAATGAAATGTTTCGTACTCAGGAAGTAAAGAAAACGTATTGGGCTATTGTAAAAGAAAAACCAACTCAACCCGAGGGCAGACTTGAGCATTTTCTGCTTCGTAACGAAAAGCAAAATAAATCTGTGGCACATGATAAAATGGTTCCCAATGCTAAAGCGGCAGCTTTGAGCTATAAACTTATAGCACATTCCGATACATATTATTTGTTGGAAGTGCATCTTGAAACCGGTCGTCATCACCAGATTCGCTGTCAATTAGCTAAAATGGGTTGTCCGATAAAAGGTGATTTGAAATATGGTTTTGCCCGTTCTAATCCTAATGGAGGAATCAGTCTGCATGCCCGGAATGTGGAATTTATTCATCCGGTATCAAAGCAATTGATTCAAATTACGGCTCCCGTGCCTCAAGATGATAAACTTTGGTTGACAATGGAAAAGTTGGCATAGTTTGCATAAACTGATTTTTATAAAACAGACCGTCATTCAATGATGGTCTGTTTTTTTTTAGGTATAGAACTATCGGATTTCTTCTTACCCCTTATTGTAATCGTCTCTTTGAAGCTTTCATTTCTTCTGAAAGCTTCAAATGTTTTATATACGCTAATTTAGCAAATCCTGACATAAAATACTTATTGTACACAATACAGTAAAACATTTGTTGATATTGTAAATAGTACAGTATTCAATATGTTGATATTGTGTTTTATAACATGAATTAAACGTGTTTATATTTCAAATAATATCGTATTTTTGCTTCCGAAAATAAAAGAAATGTAACTATGCCAGATGAAAATATATACAATCCTCATGTGTCTGTCGACTGTGCTGTGTTTGGTTTCGATGGTGAAAAACTAAAGGTGCTGCTTATTGAACGTAGTATCACAGAACAGAACGAACTATATAACGATAAGAAGCTTCCGGGAAGTATTATTTTGAACGATGAAGATTTGGATGATGCTGCTTCGCGCGTGTTGACAGAGCTGACAGGTCTGAAAAATATTTATTTGAGTCAGTTTCGTAGTTTTGGAGGACCACATCGCACAAAGAATCCGCGGGATATTCTGTGGTTGGAAAATACCACACAACTCAAAATTGGTAGAATCGTGACTGTAGCTTATGTGGCGTTGATTAAGATTGACCGCAAAATTCAGGTGAAATCTGATAATACACAGGCAAATTGGTTCGATTTGAATGAAGTGACAGATATGAACCTGGCTTTTGACCATGCAGAAATAATTAAAAAGGGTCTCGAGTACGTTCGACATAATCTGGACATTGAACCACATTTGCTGTTTGAGCTTTTACCGCGAAAATTCACTATATCACAACTTCGTTCGTTGTACGACACAATGCATCAAACAAATTCTGATGTGCGTAATTTTCAGAAAAAAGTGGCTCAATGGCCTTATGTAGTGGCATTAGATGAGATGGAAGAAGGTGTTCCGCACCGGGCGGCAAGGCTTTATAAATATAAGAAGTGACCCCTAACCCCTAAAGGGGAACTAAGTTACTTTCGTCTCAGATATTTTTGAATTAGAAATATTAATAAACAATACAAACTTCTCTTGTTCCCCTTTAGGGGCTAGGGGTAAATAGGATCTTATGTACTTACTTGGTTATGATTTAGGTAGTTCGTCGGTAAAGGCGAGTTTGGTAAATGCCGAAACAGGCGAATGTGTTGCAAGCGCATTTTTTCCAAAAAAGGAAATGGAGATTAAATCGGTAAAAGCCGGTTGGGCAGAACAGGATACGGAAGTATGGTGGACGAACCTGAAATTGGCTACAGAAGCTGTACTGTCAGAGTTTGGAACCGATTCAGCATCCATTAAAGCCATTGGTATTTCGTATCAGATGCACGGTTTGGTGTTGGTTGACGAAAATCAAAAAGCCATTCGCGACTCGATTATCTGGTGCGACAGTCGTGCTGTGCCTTACGGACAAAAAGCGTTTGAAGAAATTGGCAGCGAAAAATGTTTATCGCACTTGCTGAATTCACCGGGTAATTTTACCTTGTCGAAAATGGCTTGGGTAAAAGAAAACGAACCTGAAAATTTCGCGAAAGCCAAATATTATATGTTGCCGGGCGACTATCTGGCTATGCGCATGACAGGAAAGGCCTGCACAACAGCATCCGGATTGTCAGAGGGTATTTCGTGGGATTTCCAAAACGAAACTCCGGCTAAGTTTTTATATGATTATTTTGGGTTTAATACTAATCTGATTCCTGAAATAGTACCAACATTTGGACAACAAGGAACTTTAAAAGCTGATATCGCTGCTGAACTTGGTTTGGCTACCGGCACTCCGGTGACTTACCGTGCAGGTGATCAACCAAATAATGCTTTGTCTTTAAACGTTCTGAATCCGGGTGAAATTGCCGCTACCGGTGGTACTTCGGGTGTTGTATATGGTGTGAACGATGATGCCAAATACGATCCGCAATCGCGTGTAAATTCTTTTGCTCACGTAAATCATACCAAAGAAGCAGCTCGTGTAGGTGTTTTACTTTGTATTAACGGAACAGCTATTCTGAATACGTGGATTAAAAATAACGTGGCTCCCGAAGGAATCAGCTATGCTGAAATGAATGAATTAGCTGCTCAGATTCCGGTAGGAAGTGAAGGCGTAAGCATTATTCCTTTTGGAAACGGAGCAGAACGCGTATTGGGTAATAAGGAACCGAACTGCTCTATTCACGGCATCAACTTCAACCGTCATACCAAAGCTCATTTGGCACGTGCGGCACACGAAGGTATTGCGTTTTCGTTCAAATATGGCATGGACATTATGAATGAAATGGGTATTGAAACAAAAACTATTCGTGCAGGACATGCTAACTTGTTCTTAAGTCCTATTTTCCGTCAGACTTTAGCCAATATAACCGGAGCAACCATTGAATTGTATAACACAGATGGTTCGGTAGGAGCAGCTCGCGGAGCCGGAATAGGAGCCGGAATATACAAAAATGCCGAAGAAGCTTTTGCAACCCTGAAGAAAATCATTGTGGTAACTCCTGAGCCGGAGAATGTACCAGCTAGTATGGCAGCTTACGAAAAATGGAGTAAATTCATTTAATGCGATGTGATAATATGCTAATGTGATAATTAGTTGTACGACACAATACAATAACGCCGAAAGGCAAATAACATATAATTAAATAACTAAATAACAAATTATTATGAGTACAAAAGTTTATTTCCCATCAGTGGAAAAAATTAAATTCGAAGGAAAAGAAAGTAAAAACCCACTGGCATTTCGTTATTACGATGCTAAAAAAGTGGTTTACGGTAAAACCATGGAAGAATGGTTTAAATTCAGTATGGCCTGGTGGCATACCTTGTGTGCAGAAGGTGGCGATCCATTTGGTGGTGGTACACAAGTTCACCCATGGGTAGGAGCTGCTGATGCTGTACAAGCTGCTAAAGATAAACTGGATGCAGGTTTTGAATTCATGCAAAAAATGGGTATCGAATACTACTGTTTCCATGATATCGACTTAGTGAACGAAGGTTCTTCAATCGCAGAATACGAAGCTAACCTGAAAGCTATTGTTGCTTATGCAAAAGAAAAACAAGCTGCTACAGGTATCAAACTTATGTGGGGTACTGCTAATGTATTCTCTCATGCCCGCTATATGAATGGTGCAAGTACCAATCCTAACTTTGATGCTGCTGCACGTGCAATGGTTCAAATTAAGAATGCTATTGATGCTACTATCGATTTAGGTGGTAAAGCATACGTATTCTGGGGAGGACGTGAAGGTTACATGTCATTGTTGAATACCAGCATGAAACGTGAAAAACAACATATGGGAATTATGTTGACTAAAGCGCGTGATTATGCTCGTGCAAAAGGTTTCAAAGGAGTATTCCTGATTGAACCAAAACCAATGGAACCAATGAAACACCAATACGATGTGGATACTGAAACTGTAATCGGTTTCTTGAAAGAATTCGGTTTGGAAAAGGATTTCAAAGTAAACATTGAAGTAAACCACGCTACTTTGGCAGGTCATACTTTCGAACACGAATTGCAATGTGCAGTTGATGCAGGTATGTTGGGAGCTATCGACGCTAACCGCGGTGATGTTCAAAACGGTTGGGATACAGACCAATTCCCTATTGATATTTTCGAATTGACACAAGCTATGTTGGTTGTGCTTCAAGGTGGTGGTATGCAAGGTGGTGGTACAAACTTCGATGCTAAAATTCGTCGTAACTCTACCGATAACAATGATTTATTCATTGCTCACGTTTCGGCTATGGATGTAATGGCTCGTGCTTTGGAAGCTGCAGCTGCTATTTTGGAAAAATCTCCTTATAAGAAAATGGTTTCTGACCGTTATGCTTCTTACGATGCAGGTAAAGGTAAAGAATTTGAAGAAGGTAAATTATCTTTCGAAGATGTTTATGCTTATGCAAAATCAAAAGGTGAACCTGCTCAAATCAGCGGTAAGCAAGAGCTTTACGAAGCAATTGTAAATATGTATATTTAAAAAAAGTTACGAGTTACAAGTTACGAGTTACAGAAAAGTTGATTTGTCCTGTTAGTCAGATCAGCAATTTGAGTAAATAGTAACTTGTAGCTCGTACTTTTTTATTCTTGTAACTTGTAACTTGTAACACGTAACTAATATTTTATGAACACGCACAGCGGAAGCAAATTATATATTTTTGGTATTACTTTAGTGGCAACTCTGGGTGGGTTGCTTTTCGGATACGACACAGCCGTTATTTCGGGTGCCGTCGATTCATTGAAAACTGTTTTCCATCTCAATGAAGCTACTTTTGGTACTATGGCTACATTCTATCATGGAGCAACAGTATCCAGTGCACTTCTCGGTTGTATTATCGGTAGTGCCGTTTCAGGTATTTTTGCGGAAAAATTAGGTCGCAAAAATTCATTACTTTTTGCAGCCATTATGTTTTTCTTATCGGCATGTGGAGCTTCTTATCCTGAATTTTTCTTCTTTCACAAAGGCGATGGTTCTGTTCCGGTGCTGATTGCATTCAATATCTATCGTGTTATTGGCGGAATAGGAGTCGGGTTGGCATCAGCCATTTGTCCTATGTATATTGCTGAAATAGCTCCTGCTGAAATTCGTGGTAAATTGGTTTCGTGGAATCAGTTTGCTATCATCTTCGGTATGTTGATTGTTTATTTTGTCAACTATTTTATTACTAAAGGTCAACCACAGGAATGGATTGATACTCACGGTTGGCGTTATATGTTTGCTTCTAATGCAGTGCCGGCAGCGGTATTTGGTATTTTGTTGTTCTTTGTTCCTGAAACACCTCGTCATCTGGCATTGATTGGTCAGGAAGAAAAAGCATTACACATTCTTGGAAAAATCAACGGTTCTAATAAAGCCAAAGAAATTCTTCAGGATATTAAAGATTCAGCTCACGAAAAAATTGAGAAAGTGTTGGCTTATGGTTGGAAAGTACTTGTTATCGGTATTCTTCTTTCGGTTTTTCAACAAGCAGTAGGTATTAATGTGGTACTTTATTATGCTCCAACTATTTTCAAAGGACTTGGATTTGGAAACGATGCAGCCATGTATCAAACCGTTATTATGGGCTTTATCAACATTATATTTACGTTGGTAGCTATCTTTACGGTTGATAAATTCGGACGTAAACCGTTATTGATTATCGGATCTACAGGTATGGCTATCGGTATGTTTGCTATTGCTCTGTTGGCTTACCTGCAAATTATCGGTGTTAGCACCTTAATTTTCATTGTTATCTATTCGGCTTCGTTTATGATGTCGTGGGGTCCTATTTGCTGGGTATTAATTTCGGAAATTTTCCCGAATACAATTCGTGGAAAAGCCATTGCCATTGCCGTGGCAGCTCAGTGGATTTCGAACTTTGTCGTTTCATCAAGTTTCCCTGCATTACAATCAATCAGTATGACATTTACTTACTGTCTGTACGGAGTAATGAGTATTTTATCAGCCATCTTTGTTTGGAAAATGGTTCCTGAAACCAAAGGAAAAACATTGGAAGATATGACTAAATTGTGGAAAAAATAAACTGACCTAATCCCCTAAAGGGAACTTTTAAATCGCCCCGAAATTCTGAAAAGAGTTTTGGGGCGATTTTTTTTATCGTGGTTGTATGACTCCATAAATTATCTATCTTTGTTTTTGTGTTTTAGTATCCATATTATCACTTGTCTTCCATGAAAGATTTTAATTCTATAATTGAATATTGCTTTAGAGGTCAATCTATATCCGAAGAAACCAAACAGGTGTTTATTTCTCTGCTACATGAATTTAAAGTAAAGAAAGGTGCTACTTTTTTACAGGAAGGTGCAGTTTGCAATCATATATATATTGTAGAGTCGGGATTGGTAAGACAGTATTTTTATAAAGATGATATTGACGTAACAGAGCACTTTGCCTGGGAAATGCAGGGATTTGTATGTTTGGAGAGTTTTATTGAGCGTAAACCGTCTCACCTCATTGTTGAAGCCTTAGAAGATTCTGTAATTTATGGGATAGAAAAAGATGAGCTGAATGAGTTGGCCGAAAAACATCACGAAATAGAATTATTGTATCGAGGTATATTGGAAGTTTCGCTAATAATGTCGCAAAAGCGCATGTATAGCATGCTTTTTGAAACCGCTAAAGAGCGTTATAATAATTTCCTGAAAACAACCCCCTTCTTAATAAATCGTGTATCTTCTATGTATATCGCCTCTTATTTGGGCATTACTCCTGAGACCCTTAGTCGTGTAAAAGTCCACTTATAGGTTTTTACTGCTTTACAACAGATTTCCAATTGATAATTGTCAAGAAATTCGAAAGAGCTTTTGTTCTTGATATATGTCAATTCCTTAGATGTGTAAATTGTTGATATTTGTACTGAATATTTTACTCTGAAAATATAAGTTCATCTACTAACATTATACTATTCACAATGAAAAAATCGAACAAAACTTTTTTAATTGCTTCAATCCTGTTCTTTTCTTATCAGGTAATATGTTCGGCTCAGACTACCACGAAATTATCAACGCTGAAACTTGCCGGCAAAACCTTTATTGATCTGAACAGAAATGGAAAGCTGGATATTTATGAAGATACCCGTCTACCACTTGAAACCCGGATTAACAACATTGTTTCGTTGATGACCGACGAAGAAAAAGCCAACTTTCTGATCGGCAATGGTATGCCCGGTTTTGATGGACTAACACCTATAGTTGGTTATGTAGAAAAAGGGAAAGTGCCCGGAGCAGCAGGTGGAACGTATGCTATACCCCGTTTGGGAATTCCAACAGTAACAGTAGCTGATGGTCCTGCCGGATTACGTATAGCTCCGACACGGATAAATACAACTAAAACTTTTTATTGCACTGCCTTTCCGGTTGGAACGGCACTAGCTTCAACATGGAATGAAGATTTGGTGAAAAGCGTGGGAAAAGCGATGGGTAATGAGGTGAAAGAATATGGTGTGGATGTATTACTGGCTCCGGCATTAAACATACATCGCAGTCCATTGTGTGGTCGTAACTTTGAGTATTATTCTGAAGATCCATTGATCTCAGGTAAAATTGCAGCAGCTTATGTAAACGGTATTCAGTCAAACGGCGTAGGTACTTCTATCAAACACTTTGCAGCTAATAATCAGGAAACAAATCGCTTGGGTGTGAATGAACATATCAGCGAAAGAGCTATGCGCGAAATTTACCTGAAAGGTTTTGAAATAGCAGTAAAAGAGTCGAAACCGTGGACTGTGATGTCGTCGTATAACCTGATTAACGGCACTTACACTTCGGCACGTTATGATTTACTCACTGACATTCTTCGTTCGGAATGGGGCTTTAAAGGCATTGTGATGACTGACTGGTTTGGTGGTTATCCGGGCTTTACGGCTATTGCCAATCCGACTTATGTGAGTGATGTGGTGAAACAGGAAACGGCAGGAAACGATTTGTTGATGCCGGGTTTAAAGCCTCAGAAAGATGCAATTCTCAAAGCGATGAAAGATGGTTCATTGTCGAAACAAACAGTTAATCAGAACGTAAAGAGAATTATGCAACTGGTATTCCGCTCTCCGGCAATGCTGAATTATAAATATTCAGATGCACCCGATTTAAAAGCTCATGCACAGGTTGCACGTCATGCTGCAACTGAAGCTATGGTACTGTTGAAAAACGATAACAATATTTTACCCCTTTCTACGACTCAGGTTGCTGTATTTGGTGTTACATCTTACAATTTTTATGCAGGTGGTACAGGTAGTGGCGATGTAAACAGAGCTTATACTGTTTCACTTACTGATGGATTGAAAAATGCCGGATTTTCAATCAATAAAGAGGTTCAGGATGCTTATGTACCGTATATAGCTCAGAAATTGAAAGAAGAAAATGATCGTCGCACTAAAGAAGGTCCGTTGGCAACAGGGATTAAAATTACGGAGTTGAATCAAGATAAGGCATTTTACCAAAAAGCTGCCGCGAACTCACCTTTAGCCATTATTACCTTAGGCAGAAGCTCAGGTGAAGGTGTCGATCGTGGTCTTGAAGGAGATTTCAATCTGGCGCAAGATGAAACAGACATGATAAATAATGTTTCTGATGCATTTCACGCACAGGGTAAAAAGGTAGTTGTAATACTGAATATTGGAGGAGTTATTGAAACGGCTGGATGGAAAGACAAGGTAGATGCTATCTTGCTGGCCTGGCAAGTAGGGCAGGAGGGTGGAAATGCTGTAGCCGATCTGCTTTCGGGCAAAGCCAATCCATCGGGTAAACTGACTATGACTTTTCCTGTGCAATACAGTGATGTCCCTTCCGCTAAAAACTGGGTGATTGATACTCATGTAGGTTGGCTAGGTACCACTGATCCAAAATTACAACAAACAACTTATGCCGAAGGTATCTTTGTGGGTTACCGGTACTACAATACGTTTAAGGTAAAACCATCGTATGAATTTGGTTACGGACTTTCTTATACCAACTTTGATGTGACCAATCTTCAGTTGAGCAGCAAAACCTTTGATGGTAATATGACAGTAACGATTGATGTGAAGAATACAGGCAAAACAGCCGGAAAAGAAATTGTTGAATTGTATTTATCAGCTCCCGAAAAGACCCTTCAGAAACCGGAGTCAGAGTTGAAAGCTTTTGCTAAAACCAAACAATTACAACCGGGCGAAACTCAAAAACTCACGCTCACTCTCAAAGCAAAAGACTTAGCATCGTTTGATGAAAAAGCTTCCGCATGGGTTGCCGATGCCGGAACGTACAAAGTATTGGTTGGTACTTCTTCGTTGAATATAAAACAATCAGCAACTTTTACACTTGCTGCCGACAAAATTGTGGAAAAAACACACAAAGCTTTTGCGCTCGATGTGGCTCTTGATGAATTGAAGAAATAAAAAAACGAATAAGTTTCTCAGATTAAAAGGTTTAGTCAGGTTGGTAATCGTCCCGAAGTTCTGAAAAGAGTTTCGGGGCGATTTTTTATTTGAGTATAATGACTACCGGGTCGGAAGTCCATTCGTTATTGTATATTCTGCTATGTTCTCTTATTCTTTGCCGGTTGAACAGTCGTTTATCCCCGAAAGTTGACACATAAATGTAAAATGATCTTGTTTTTGAGTACTTTCTACTCCAAATAATACTCAACAAACAGATAAAATTGTTAGTTTCAGATAAAATGACTACCTTTGTCCCAGAAAAGAAAATGTATTTTTTCGTTTGTTTATTTTCAACTCCTATCTCTTTGATTAGAATTTGTGATACTTTCGTTACTCTACTTCTCTTTTTATCACAATTAATTATTTTATTTTTATGAACATTTACGTAGGTAACTTAAGTTACAATGTTAGAGAAAACGACCTTCAAGAAGCAATTGCAGAGTACGGTCAGGTAGATTCATGTAAACTTATCATCGATCGCGAAACTCGCAGATCAAAAGGGTTTGCATTTGTTGAAATGTCAGATGACGAAGCTGCTAAGAAAGTCATTTCTGAATTAAACGGAGCTGAATTTGATGGTCGTCCAATGGTTGTTAAAGAAGCACTTCCAAAGAACTAAATTCAGTTTTTCGGAAAACATAAATAAGGACTTCTGTTATCTTTCGATAACAGAAGTTTTTTTTATAAAATCATACAGATAATCCGTTATCAGACTGATTGAATATAGCTACGATTTATAACATACCCTGTGAAGGATTAACGAAGGTAGATAAGAAACCATACCGGAACAACGAAAATAAGATACCAGATAAAGAGCATGATGTTGCTCAAAAATAAAAATGATTTCAATAGAACAACTTACAGTAGAATTTGACGGAAGACGATTATTAGACAATATTGGATTTCTTATCAACCCCAAAGATAAGATTGCATTAGTAGGTCGAAATGGTGCCGGAAAATCTACGCTTATAAAATTAATTGCCGGAAAAGAACAACCCACTCGGGGAAGTATTGTTGCTTCTCCCGATTTGACCATCGGCTATTTGCCTCAGCATATGATTCACAATGAAGGTACTACTGTGCTACAGGAGACCGAGAAAGCATTTGAACGTATCAATAAACTACAAACTGAAATTGACCGGTTAACCCTGCAACTTACCGAAAGGGAGGATTTTGAAAGCGAAGAATACGCCCAGATTATAGATAAGCTGAGTAATTCTTACGAGCATATGCAAATCATTAATAGTGGAAACTTTTATGCCGAAATAGAAAAGACACTGCTTGGGCTGGGATTTCTCCGGAGTGATTTCGATAGACAATGTTCCGAGTTCAGTGGCGGATGGCGTATGCGTATTGAGTTAGCAAAAATATTGCTGCAGACTCCTGATATATTGCTGCTGGATGAACCTACCAACCATTTGGATATAGAATCCATCCAGTGGCTCGAAAGTTTCCTGGCCACTACTACCAGTGCCATCCTGTTGGTTTCGCATGATAAGGCATTTATGGATGGTGTAACAAACCGCACGATTGAAATTTCACTCGGTCATATTTACGATTACGATGTGTATTATTCCAAATACCTGCAACTTCGTCAGGAAAGGCATGACCAGCAGGTTCGTGCATTCGAAAATCAGCAAAAAATGATACAGGATACGGAAGATTTTATTGATCGATTCCGTAGTAAAGCTACTAAAGCCGTACAGGTTCAGTCGCGCATAAAAGCGCTGAATAAAATTGAACGACTGCAAGTGGATATGGAAGATACTTCGCGACTTCACCTTAAATTTCCCCCAGCACCCCGTTCGGGAGCCATACCTGTGGAAATAGAGAATCTATCCAAAGCGTATGATGACCATATTGTGCTTGATAAAATCGGATTGATGATTAACAGGGGCGAGAAAATTGCTTTGGTGGGTAAAAACGGCGAAGGAAAAAGTACGCTTATCAAGTGTATTTTGGATGAGATTACTTATACGGGCATACTGAAACTGGGACATAATGTAAAAATCGGTTATTTTGCCCAGAATCAGCCGTCGCTGCTGGACGAAAACCTGACTGTTTTTGAAACGGTTGATTATGTGGCAGTGGGTGATGTTCGTACCCGATTACGTGATATCTTAGGAGCTTTTATGTTTGGTGGCGATGCCTCGGACAAAAAGGTAAAAGTGCTTTCGGGAGGAGAACGTAGCCGGTTGGCAATGATTCGTTTGTTACTGGAACCGGTTAGCTTGCTGATACTGGATGAACCCACCAATCACCTGGATATTCCTTCCAAAGAGGTATTGAAAGAGGCTATCAAGGCTTATGATGGAACTACCATCATTGTTTCGCACGACCGCGAGTTTCTGGATGGCCTGGTTACCAAGGTATATGAAATAGGCAATAAAAAGATTCGTGAGCACCTGGGTGGCATCTATGAATTTCTGGAAAAGAAGAAAATGGAAAATCTGAATGAGTTGGGCTGAAATCCATGATTTTTGGGATATGGCTTTCTTTAGAAGTTTATCCTTGTTAGTATTTTTAGAAAGTCCTGAAGCAATGCAAATCGCTTCGGGACTTTTAATAATTTGGAAAAAGTCAACAAACTAAAATTTAGAACTCTCTGTCGATACTTTAGAACCCTCTGCCGAGTCTTTAGAACTCTCTGCCAGATAAGTGAAACTGGTAGATTTCCGATTGACTAACAGGTCATATTCTATAATAAAAAATCGTTCCGAAATTCTGAAATGAGTTTCGGGACAATTTTTTTACGAATAATTCTTACATTTGCAAATGAATTAAAAATTTAAAAGATGAGTGGATTATGATACGACTTGAGAAATTTACCGAAGCTGATTTTGAGCAGTTTATTAGCTGGATGGATACAGAAAAGTTTATGTATCAGTTTGGCGGTGCATCATTTACCTTTCCGGTAACGGTGGAACAACTGAATAAATACGCAGTTGATCCAGCCCACAGGATATACCGTGTAATAGATTCTGCAACGAACAGGACGATTGGACATGGATCTATTAGTCATCATAATGTAAAGAATAAGAGTGCGCGCCTTTGTCGGATTCTGATTGCCAGGGAGCAGGATAGGAGTAAGGGCTATGGGCGAGAACTGATACAGGCTTTACTGAAAATTTGCTTTGAAGAGTTAGCACTTCATCGGGTGGATTTAGGTGTTATTGAATATAACGAAGCCGCTATTCGTTGTTATCAAAACTGTGGTTTTCGCATTGAAGGTACTTTGCGGGAATCTTTTTTAATAGCTGATGAGTATTATTCGGTGCACAATATGAGTATTCTGGATAGAGAGTATGACAAAACAAAATCAGTTAATTAGAATATGACAGTAATTATCAGACCAATTGAAGAAAGAGATTATGCAACCCTGATCTTCCTATTTCAGGAATTTGCACACTTTGAAAAACTACCTGAGAAGATGACCAACACGGTGGAACAAATGCTCGCAGAGAAAAAATTTCTGACAGGATTTGTGGCAGTGAACCCGGGAAATGAAATACTGGGCTATGTGACTTATTTCTTTGGCTATTATACATGGATTGGCAAATCGTTGTATATGGACGATCTGTATGTACGACCCGATTTTAGGAGTGCAGGTGTGGGAACAAAGCTCATAAACGAGGTTATAGCCTTTGCTAAAGCCGAAAACTGTAAAAAGCTTCGTTGGCAGGTTTCGGAATGGAACCAACCGGCCATAGATTTCTATAAAAGCCTTGGAGCAAATGTCGACGCGGTGGAATCTAATTGTGATTTGGTGTTTTAAACATAAATAAAGAGCCTGTATCAAAAAATATTGATACAGGCTCTGGTTTGTTATATATTAAGTAGTTATTGTATCAATTCTGCTGCAAAAAGGATTTGTTCCATTTCCAGTTGCACCTTTTCAGCTTCGAGTCGGGCAGCTTGTGCATAATCGGGTTCGGAAGATGCATAGATTATCTGACGCGAAGAGTTTACCAACAGACCGCAAGTGCTGTTTAAACCATATTTAGCCACTTCTGCCAGACTTCCTCCCTGAGCTCCAACACCAGGCACTAACAGGAAGTGTTCGGGTACAATCGAACGGATATCCGTCAGCATTTCGGCTTTG
>Ga0302288_1000060_pt1 | contig 97557 bp, 80 predicted proteins | sample III_Fen_N1_1_FD_194549 | JGI IMG/M metagenome (GOLD analysis project Ga0302288, IMG submission 194549) | Peat permafrost microbial communities from Stordalen Mire near Abisko, Sweden - III_Fen_N1_1 | ecosystem: Environmental > Terrestrial > Soil > Wetlands > Permafrost | place: Sweden: Abisko... | reverse complement strand
GGAGGAGGTTATGACCTATGGACTTGGAGTACGACCTCAAACAACTATGGGGTTTACAATTCAGCAGACGCTGACGGTATTGGAACAAACAATGTAACGCGCTATATCGCTCCAATGCAGGCATTCTTTGTCCGGGCAACCAGTGCGGGTAGCTTTACATTTGACAATGATGCTCGTGTCCACAATGGTGCTAGTGTCTGGTTGAAATCTTCTAAAGTCACTTCCGATCAGAACGTTCATGTATCAGTTTCTTCAACCGCAGGTAAGGATGAGGTCAAATTTGGATTCGGTTATGCCGTAAACGAAAGTGGAGCCATGAAGCTTTTCAGCCCAGTTGAAACGGCGCCAAGCCTCTATATGAATTGCAGTGGGGTAGGATTCTCCACTCGCAGGTTGACAGATACTAGCAAAAACAAATATGTACCGATCAATTTCAAGGCTGGTGAAACCGGAACGTACACCCTTGATTGCAAATACGACGTTTCAACATTGGGAACCATTTTCTTGCAAGATAGGTTGACAGGAACCATTGTTGATATGAGTGCAGGTGATCCCTATACTTTCTCAGCGACAAAGATGGATGCACCTGAACGGTTCGTGCTTTATTTTGGTGCAGTGACTCCGGTCGATGCGAAAATCCATCCGAATGTTTGGGTTAGTTCGGGCACATTGAATGTCTATCTGGAAAACATGATTGGCGATTACACATTGCGTATAATTGATTTGCAGGGGCGTACCGTTGAAGAAAGAAAAATGTCTGGTAGCGAACAATGTTCGGTACGCTTGTTCGCCCGAGGGATATATCTTGCAACAATCTATGGGCCATCTAATAAGCAGACAGTCAAGGTGATGTATTAAACTCAACTGTTAGTTTGCAAATTTCTGTATCCTTTTTGTATCCTGCATTTGTACCCCATTGTTTCCATTCTGTATAGGTTTTTTTCACACAAGGCCCGAAAACCGCCGTATATTTGTAGCGTTAAATCATCCCAACTGGAAAAAGAAATTAAAAGACAAACAAAAAAATAATAAAGATTACAACTATGAAAAAATTAATGCTTTCCGTTCTCGCTCTTGCCGCCATCACTTTTAGTATCAATGCCGCCAACAATACTGCCAGTGGTACAGCTGCTGCTGCACTTATTGCTAATCTTGCTGTTTCTTCAACGAATGGTTCAGATGGTTTTACGGGTGGCCAACAAGTATCTGATGGTAAACTTGAATTTGGAACAATCGGTATTGGAACTACAGGAACGAGTACGGTAACCATAGCTCCTGCCTCTACAACCGCCCGTTCAGTTGTTGGTGATGCAAACTTATCTTCCACTGGTAACGCTCCTACTGCTGCTGCCTATAAAGTAACGGGCGCAAATCAGGCTTACACCGTTGCATTTGGTGCTTCTTCAATTGTGCTTACGGGTATAACACCTACCAATCACTTGACGGTGAATAACTTCAAAACAAATCTTGGTGTTAGCAATGTAGGTACAATTACTGGTGGTGCATCTTACTTCGCCGTAGGTGCCGACTTGCTTGTTCCTTCCACTGCATTGGTTGATACTTATTCTGGTACCTTCGCTGTGACTGTTACTTACAATTGATCAGTTCGTTCAATATATAGAAAACCCGAGAGGTCACCTCTCGGGTTTTCTGTTTAATAATGACCAGGTTTTGCTATGGTTTTAGTATCCTTTTTGTATCCCTTGTCACTATCTCTTGTATCCATTCTGTCGTGTGATTTTTAGCAATATGTCTTTCACTTGAAGGTATCTTTGTAGGGTAAAGAATATGTAAGCTATACAAACAAATGAGACCTCCGATAGTTCTAGTTTTTTTTATTTCGTTTCTTTTTTATACTGCATCTGAGGTTTATGCAGATGATGCTCACAGCAGGTCCATAGCGACAACCAGCAAGGCACGAGTCATCACACCCATTTCCTTAATTAATACGGGTGCACAGGGCTTGGATTTTGGAGTCATAGCCATAGGAACAACAACTTCAAAAGTGGTTGTATCAGCAAGTGCAACAGTGGTTGCCAATGTCACTTTAGGAAATGCCATGGTCGTTACGAGTACGCCACAAAAGGCTGCCAAGTTTACAGTATCCGGGGAGGCAGAAAAAACGTACACCATCTCACTTCCTACGAGTTCTTCGATTTTGTTCGGTGCTAATTCGTTGACTGTTTCAAATTTTACTTGTTCAAATGGTACAAATGGTAGCATCGGAACAGATGACCTGTTTTATGTTGGTGGTGAATTGACGATACCTGCAGATGCTACACCAGCGGTATACCTAGGCACTTTTAACGTTACAGTGGCTTATAATTGAAAATATGTGTGTTTAAAGTGCCTATTTGAAAGCGCTATAAACGCAGGATCCTGAAAAAAAGAACGATTTTCGTTGTTTTTAAACCTAATGAATTAAAAAAGACCTATTTTTATGCTAATTTATACCAGAATCATTTCAAGTATGAAGAGAATTGTGGTTTTTGTGTTACTTTCTACCGTTTTTTTCATTTCTTTGTCCGCACAAACCAGTGTGGTTGGAAGAGTTGAAGCAGAGCTCGTTGTGCCTGTGTCAGCCGTTGAAACGGACTTGTTGAACTTCGGACGGATAGTTGTGGAAACTGGTGGTGGTACCATCCAGATTTCATCATCCGGCGAACGTATCGCAACCGGCAATGTGTTGTTTGCAGACGATCTCTTCAGTACGGGGAAGTTTCAATTGTCGGGTATGCCGGAAAGCTTAGTCTCCATGGTGTTGCCGCAATTGCCACAAAAACTGTATATGACTAGTGGAAATCAGACGCTCACAGTAGACAAATTTACCTCCGATGTTCCAAGCGGAGGACAAGTTGTTCGACAGAGTGATGGTAAAGCAGAAATCAGTATTGGTGCGACGCTTTACATTGGAAACAATCTGAGTAATCCCGCTGGCTTTTATTCTGGAAGTTATGAAGTGGTGTTTACGTACAATTAATAAAAATAGTGTCATGAAAAGAAAGGTCGGATTCGTCCTCGGTTTATTTGCTTTGATCACTGGGTTCTCACTACAGGTATCTGCACAAGGAAATCTGTTGGTGGCTCCAATCCGTGTAGTTTTTGAGGGTGCCAAGCAGAAAGAAGATCTGAACTTGACCAATATTGGTCAGGATACTGCCATCTACCTTATCTCATTCATTCATTACAAGATGAAAGAAGATGGTAGCTTTTTGCAATTGGATAATGTAGACTCCATTACAACACGTGCAGACAAGTATCTAAGGATATTTCCAAGAAAAGTCGTTTTGCCTCCGGGAGAATCTCAAACCATACGGATGCAATATCGTAAACCTACTGATCTTAAAGACGGTGAATATCGTTCCCATTTGTATTTCAGAGCAGAAAAAGAAGTCGCTGCATTGGGTATGAACACAACACAGTCTGATACTACTAAAATGTCCGTTTCCATTACCCCGGTTTTCGGAATCAGTATTCCTGTAATCATTCGCAACGGTAACCTCACTTATAAGGTGAGTTTATCCAATGTTACTCTAACCGCCGTCAATGACACCATCAGCAACCTCACTTTCCTGATCAACCGTACTGGAGACAGATCGGCTTATGGAAACCTCAGAGCGGAATTCGTTCCTGCTGTCGGTAAGTCTTTTGATGTCGGTATGGCTAATGGTGTAGGTGTATATACTGATTTAAATGCCCGTAAGTTCAGTATGTTCATACGCAACAGAGCTGAACAAAAACTGAAAAATGGTAAGATTGTCATCTATTACACCCTTCCTAGGGAAGATGGTGGCGCAGAATTGGCAAAAACGGAGTTTAGAATACCCTAAGTATTTAATATGAAGACGCTGTGAAAAAAAGTATACTGTTAGTCTCTGCACTTTTATTGCTGCTAAACAGCCAAGTAAAAGGACAGGACAATGCACCTCCTTTACCGCAGCGCACTGCAACAGCAACTGTTACACAAAATCTGAGTTTCGGTGACATTTCAGTGGAATCATCCTCCACTGGGGGAAAAGTAACTGTAGATTATTCCGGATCGAGAACTTCGATTGGTAATTTGTATCTGTTGAATCTTGGCAATCCTGTAGAGCAGGCAATTCTTGAATTCCATTTATGTCCCGGACGTTCGGTTAAAGTTTTGTTTAACCCGCTGGTGCCTTTGACCTATGGTTCAAGCCAGATGAGTCTGTTAATCGATAAACTTCGCATTGGAACAACATTGATTTCAACAAGCGGCCAAAGCTTCTTTTCGAACAAAGGTTGTAACGATACGCATTATATCGAAGTAGGTGGAACCTTGACTGTTGGCAATTTGTTGTCGAATCCTCCAGGAGAATACCTTGGATCTTTTTCGATAACGTTGGCACAGGAATGAGCCATTAAAGTTGTATGTAAAATAATGGTTTTCAATAAATGAAGTTTATACTCAAAGGATCCTTGCTGGTTTGCTTACTATTTGCAAGCATGCTCGCTTGGGGACAAGAAGTTGACTCCGAAGACCAATATGAGTCTCTGGATATGTCTGTAATTTTTGACAGGACCTATCGGATGACTATTCCCACTTTGTTTAAAGTCCCAAATGTTGTCATGCTGCCCGTCTCCGATCTCTTCGACTTTTTGAAGATTCCAAACAAAGTCAGCACCGATGGACAAGTCATTAAGGGGTTCTTTGAGAATGAGACGAACAGCTTCGAAATAAACAATTTGAAGAAGTTTGTGCTATACAAGGGGCAAACCTATCCATACACCAACGAAGAGGTTGCTACCGATGTTGGGATACTTTATTTGAAAACAACTGTTTTTAAACGCGCCTTCGGTTTCGATATGGCATTTAACGACCGATCCTTATCCATACAGTTCACTTCTCCATTTGAGCTACCCTTGTTCAAACTGATGAAGCAAGAAAAGCAACGCGAAAACCTACGAATAAGTGGGAGCGAAAGTGCTGTTTATGATACTGTTATGAATAGAGATTACCACTGGTTCAGAGGCCAAATGGTTGACTGGTCCATTGCTTCCACTCAATCCAATGACGGTATGTCAGATACACGAATGGAATTGGGGGGTGGAGCTGAAATGCTTGGTGGAGAAACCAATGTGTGGCTGAATTATTCCACACAATATGGAATTAAAAGAAATCAACAACAATACTACTGGCGTTGGGCAGACAACAATGCTAAAATCATCCGTCAGTTTCAGGTAGGTCGCATTGCGACACCTTCCATTGCATCGGTCCTTTCTCCAGTTGACGGATTCATGGTGACCAATGCCTTGACAACCATCCGAAAAGCCTTGGGAAATTACACAATTTCCAATTATACCGAACCCGATTGGGTGGTGGAACTTTATTTGAACAATCAATTGATATCCTACACCAGGGCAGATGCCGCTGGATTTTATTCGTTTAAGGTCCCTATCGTTTACGGTAGCAGCAATATAGTTTTACGATTCTACGGGCCCAATGGAGAAATCCGATCGGAACAGAAAACGTATAATATGCCATTTAATTTGTTACCCAAGGGTGAGTTTGAATACAGGGTAAGTGGCGGATCACTATTGGATTCCATCGGTGCACGATTTGCAAAGGCTGAATTCAACTATGGACTTTCGAGGACACTGACGCTCGGTGGTGGAGTGGAATATTTGTCGTCCATTGCCCATCGTCCAGAAGTTCCTTTTCTGAACCTGACTTTTCAACCCTTCTCCCAGTTGCTTGTTACGGGTGAATACGCACATAATGTACGTTCCAAGGTTACAATGAACTACAGTTTTCCTAAGAATATTGTTTTTGATCTTACATATGCGAATTACGTGCCAGGTCAAGAAGCCATCGTTTACAATTACTTGGAAGAACGTTCGGCCAGTCTTTCCATACCGATGCGATTCCGAAATGTGACAAGCAGCATCCGCACTTCTTTCCGTCAAAACGTGTACGAAAACTTTACATACAGTTCAGGAGAGTTGATGTGGACAAACAACTACAAGAATTACAGCATGATTCTTACCAATTATGCCAATTCCTCCGCAGCGAATGCGTTGAATTTATATGGAAATCTGACACTAGCTACCAAATTGCGTAAGGAAACGAGTATTCGTGCCACTGCACAATATAATTATATTTACAAGCAACTCCTATCCTTACGTTTGGAATTGGATCGCAAACTGTTTGCCAATGGGCACGGTGCCATAAAATTGGAAAACAATTTCCTGACCAACAGCCAGAGTGTAAACCTTACATTCCGTTACGAACTGCCGTATATGACGACCAATGCTGCAGTATCGGCTTCCAATTCAAGATTTCAACTGTCTGAAGGTGCCTCTGGAAGCTTTGCGTTCAACAGTGGAGGCAACTATGTTCACACCGATCGGCGCAATGCAGTCGGTAGGAGTGGTATAACCATCAATCCATTCATTGATATGAATTTCAATGGGATTCAGGACAAAAATGAACCGAATTCCAAAGGCTTGAGGGTGCGTTGTTCAGGTGGACAAATAGTGCAGCGCGATCAGGATTCCATCATCCGTATTGTCGGATTGGAACCGTTTGTCGATTATACCCTGTCATTGGATGAATCTGGTTTTGACAATGTTTCTCTGAGGATCAACGATAAGTCCATGAAAGTGACGACCGATCCAAACCAATTTAAGACGATCATGTTGCCGGTGCAACCGATGGCTGAGATATTTGGCATGGTAGCTGACGAAACAGGTAAGGGCATTGGCCGAATCATTGTACGGGTGACTGACAAGGATGAAAATTTGCTGGCCAAAGTTTTGACGGAGTCGGACGGTTATTTCAACTACATAGGCTTTAAACCTGGTGATTATAAGGTCTTTGTTGATTCCTTGCAATTGGACATCCTGAAATTTCAAGCAACACCCGTCTTTACAACCGTATTGGAAAATCCGATTGGAGATGTGGTAGACGCTGGAACCATCGAATTAGTGAAAAAGCGTATGGCGCAGACCCGTAAGGTAAGAAAAGCACTGCCTGGAGGTGGCTTTGAAGAAGTGGATGAATCCATTGAAGAACCTGTCACAGCGGCTGTTGACACTGTGCCAGCCAAGCAGGTGATCATTCAACAAGATACATTGTCCTTGTTCACAATTCTGTTTGATGTTGACAAGACTACGGTTAAAAACATCTATTTGGATCCATTAAAAAAGATGGCTAGTTACATGAACAAGCCAATGCATGCTCAGTTGGGTATTGACATTCAAGGGCATACTGACGGAGATGCTGGTGAACAATACAACTTGTATCTGAGTAACAGACGTGCACTAGCTGTCAAGCAGGTCCTCGTTAAAGAAGGTGTTAATGGCAATCGACTTAAGATAAGCGCATTCGGTAAGACTAGTTTGATAAATACATGCCGTACTGCTTTAGAAAAGTCATTGAACAGACGTGTCATTTTCAAGAAGATTCTTGTGACCGATAAGGCAGAAAGGCCCTTGGAAGAAGTGATAAGGAATGCACCAGAACAAACTTATGGTCCTGCTGTACGAATTTCAATTCCACAGGATGTGAAAACAAAAGATTTGACAATCGCTGCACCTGTCGCCAAAATTCCGACAAGCCCCGCTGCTAAGAAGGCCTCCGCTTCCATTGCCAATCAGATTGTCGTGCCATTCACCAAACCACAAGCCATTCGGGTTGATCTAAGCACCACCGTTCGATGTGAAGATGTGCCGTCTTGGTGTCTGATGTACCACAGCGGGAACACCTATTGGTTCCAAGTTGGAGATTTCAAATCATTGCCCAGTGCAGTTCAATTTGCAACTCAATTGAAGGCTTGTTTTAATGGTGGCATCAATTTCGCCACACAAGATACTAGGGTTAAAGTTCAGATAGGTTATTACAACAGCAAAGCTGCTGCGTTGCGTGATGCAGAAATGCTTTATTCCAAGGGTTTCATTAAGTAAGTTCAGGTCATGGGAAAGAATGATTGTTTTATATATTTGGATAGGCAGAATGCATTTTGGAGAATGGATTCCAGTATGTTTCTTCAATTCATGAGCCATGTCAAAGATTATTTTGGCGTTAGCAACAAGGGTGAATCCTTTAATCCGGAAGAAGTTCAGTATGCAGAGATTACAGGGGAGGATTTGAACACCGTCAGTGCTATCTTTGGTGGATATTCCCCCGATGAAAATCGCATACTTTTAGTCCCTGTTCACCCACAACGATTTATCTTGCCCATTAAAAACAGTTTCGTTGTTTTTGTTCTTCAAAAAAATTCTTCAGAACTAAAGTCCATTAACTTGAAAGCCAAATAAGCGTTTACCGATTAATGGGTATTGCTTCCTAACTCCAGCGATGCTACCTTTGTGGAGTTAATTTAAATATCCTTGGGATGAGGCTTTCCGAACTGAAAACCGGCGAAAAGGCGGTTATTGTCAAAGTGCTTGGGCACGGTGGTTTCCGCAAGCGCATCATTGAAATGGGTTTCGTACGGGGAAAAGTAGTGGAAGCCATACAAAGTGCCCCACTGCTCGATCCTGTCAAATACAAAGTCATGCATTATGAAGTTTCACTCCGTCGAAGTGAAGCCGAAAACATTGAGGTCGTCAGCAACCGTGATTTGGTTGAAACGACGGAAACAGATGATTTTAATGGAATACTAAACGAAGACGAGCTTCGTAAAATCGCACTAACAAAACGGAAACACATCCGCATCGCTTTGGTTGGCAACCCCAACTGTGGCAAAACCTCCATATTTAATCAGGCATCAGGTTCACATGAACATGTTGGCAATTACAGTGGGGTCACCGTCGATGCCAAAAAGGGTCGCTTTCAATTTAGAGACTATATCTTTACCATCGTTGATTTACCAGGTACCTATTCGCTATCTGCCTATTCGCCTGAAGAAGTGTATGTGCGTCGTCACATCGTTGAAGAGTCTCCGGATGTGGTGGTGAATGTTCTGGATGGCTCCAACTTGGAGCGAAACCTGTTCCTTACTACCCAACTCATCGATATGAACGTTCGTATGGTCATAGCCCTGAACATGTTCGATGAAATGCAGGAAGCCGGCAATAAATTAGATTACCTGCAGTTAAGCAAGTTGCTTGGTTCCCCCGTCATACCGACCATTGGCAGAAAAGGCTGGGGATTGGATACGCTTTTTCACGTCATTATCAAAGTGTACGAAGGCAGTGATTTATTCACGAGCGAGGGAGAATTGAATTTGAAAAGTCTTCAGGAATTGCACGATTACTACCACCAACACGATTTGGATCACGATACGATTGAAGAAATCAAGGAAGATGCCAAATTAGTGGATCAGCCAAACGATCAACCCGGGCATCAACATGAGCATCTTTATCCGGTCGGTGTAATGACTAGGCATATACATGTGAACCATGGCGCTGTCATTGAAAAGGCCATTCAGGTGGTTCGCGATGAGCTGGTCAAGAATGATGTGCTTCGAGCCCACTATTCCATGCGATACATTGCGATCAAAATGTTGGAGGGTGACAAGGAAATTGAGAAACTGATTGCTCCATTGGAGAATGCCTTGGATATTTTCAACGCCAGAGACCGTTCTGCAAAAGTTATTTTCGAGAAGTTGAAAGAGGATCCTGAGTCTGCCATCACAAATGCCAAATACGGGTTTATTGCTGGCGCATTGGCCGAAACGTATAGAGAAGGCAAAAAGCCGAAATCGGACAAAACGAAAAAAATCGACTTACTGGTACTTAATAAATTCTTGAGTTATCCTATTTTCCTACTGTTCATGTTTATCATGTTCGAATGTACATTTGTGTTGGGCAAATACCCTATGAGCTGGATTGAAGCGGCCGTTGGTGCTTTGTCTCAGTTTGTGGACGAAATGCTGAGTGCTGGCCCGCTCAAAGATCTGTTGGTTGATGGAATCATCGGTGGAGTTGGGGGCGTCATCGTTTTCTTACCGAACATTTTAATCTTGTATTTGTTCATCTCTTTCATGGAAGATTCTGGATATATGGCCAGAGCAGCTTTCATCATGGACAAGATCATGCATAAGATGGGGCTGCACGGCAAATCATTCATCCCAATGATCATGGGTTTCGGTTGTACGGTGCCTGCCATTTTATCCACCAGAACCATTGAGAATCGAAATTCACGAATGATCACAATGCTGGTGACACCATTGATGTCCTGCAGTGCTAGACTTCCTGTTTACTTATTGCTGGCTGGGGCATTCTTTCCATCACATGCTGGGTTGGTCCTGTTTAGTCTTTATTTGCTTGGAATTTTGTTGGCCGTGTTGTTCGCACGCATTTTCAAACGCTTCTTCTTTCACCGCGAAGACATGCCTTTTGTAATGGAACTACCTCCTTATCGCCTTCCGACTTTGAAATCCATTACACGACACATGTGGGAAAAAGGAGCACAATACTTGAAGAAAATGGGCACGGTCATTTTGTTGGCCTCGATCCTGATATGGTTCTTAGGCTATTTTCCACAAAATGCGGAGTTCAACAGGACGCATTCGGAAGCCAGCCGCATTGTTCAACAAGAAAATTCATTTATTGGCCAAGTGGGCAAATTTGTGGAACCGGCCTTGAAACCTTTGGGTTTTGACTGGAAAATAGGGGTGTCCATCGTGTCTGGAATCTCTGCCAAGGAGGTTGTTGTCAGCACATTGGGTGTGCTTTACACAGGGAGGGACAACGAAGTGGCTATTGGGCAACGCATGAAAGAAGATACGTATGCTGATGGAACACCCGTTTTCAATCCGGCTGTAGCAATGTCTCTGATGGTCTTCGTTTTGCTTTATTTTCCATGTTTCGCCACGATTACAGCCATCAAGAATGAGTCGGGTAGTTGGAAATGGGGAATTTTCACCATCATTTACACGGTGGCGTTGGCCTGGGTGACGTCTTTTATAGTCTACCGAATTGCGCTGTTTTTCCTTTGATTTATTCGTACAGATTGAAAATCTTATCCATCAGCTGCCATTTCTCGGCGGAGGAAGCACCGGGTTTGGCTATCTGAAAGATGGACATGTATTCTTCCCATTCAGCTTGACGAGGTAAGCTTGCCAATTTAGTCATGGCCGTGTCCCATTCAAAATCCAACGGTGTTTCCACAATCATAAACAAACGCGTTCCAAGGATGTACAATTCCATTTCAAGAATTCCAACTTCGCGGATGCCGTTGCGAATTTCGGGCCAAGCTTCAGCTTCACTATGTCGTTTGACATATTCGGCAATGAGGGCTTCGTCGTCCTTTAAGTCAAGGGTCTGGCAGTAACGTTTGACGGGTTGGTTGTACACTTTGACAGGGTACCCGTTTTTCTTGTTTTCCATATTAGAAGGCAATTGTATTGGTGGTGGCTCCATAAGTGGCTTTCAGGGTGCCAGGCGTGTAAGCTCCATCTATGTATAGTCCATTGATGGCTGCTCCGGTGGTGCTCCCGCCCGTATACAGGGAGTAGGTCGTATTGGTTTTCAGATTGGGCGAGGAAAATATAAAGTAATAACCAGCCCGAGCCGGTTTGTAGGTGACTAGGTTCATGGCAGCGGCGTCTTGAATATGAAACAAAGTTCCGGCCGAAACGGTTGCCGTGCAGGTAGAATACAGAAACCTTTGAGTGGAAGTCGATGCAGTCGGTATTGGGATGGTCGATCTTGTTGGTCCGTTTACCATTAGTGTTCCACCGGTAATATTGAATGCCGTTCCATAGTCTACGCTTTTAGTTTTGGCAACGGATGAACCCTGAACGACAACCGTTCCGCCCTCCATATACAGACTTTTCTTGGTGTCGATGCCTTCCCCTGCTCCTGTTGTGTTAACTAAGATGGTCCCGTTAAGCAGGTAAATGTCTTCATCGCTTTTAATGGCTTTTGCTTCTGTCACGCTGGCAGTCCCATTCAAGATGGAAGCACCCGTCGTAGAGGCAATGACAGTTGGTGCACTTGTAGTGGATCCGATGGTCATCACTCCATCTGCTGAAATGCCCTTTCCACCAATGCCTGTACTCGTTACTGTTAGATTTCCTCCGATAATATTTACCAAGCCGTTCGTGGAAATGCAGGTGGCAGCGTAGGCATCGATGGCCTCAAGCGTATTCATATACAAGGCGCCTGAACCCGATGTCGAGATGTTCACCGTTCCACTTAACATGTTGAAATCCTGGGCGGTAGAAATTCCTTTTCCGGCTTCTCCTGAATGCGTGATGGAAATAGTGGCTCCATCAACTGTAATGCTGGCGTCACTTTTTAGGGCAGAACAATAGGAAATATTGTAGCCTTCGCCAGATGCATTTTTTACGACACCTCCAGACGCAACAATCGTTATGTCTCCCCCATTCAGCGCCATTCCCATGGTGGACTTGATGCCTTTGGATTGATTTCCAGCCACATTGATGTTGAAGGTTCCACCAGTTATGGTGATGGCACTATCACAACACAGGCCATTCACGTTCGGTGATTCACTCAAAAGTGTGATTGTACCTCCAGATATGTGCATATTTCCGAGCCCCCCGTCGATGCCGTCGCTGCTGCTGGTCACCGAAACGGTGCCGTCAGACATGCTGAAGCCATCATTTGCATGGATCCCATCTTTAGCAGCACTGTTAACCAGGATGGTCCCGCTATTGATTCGAATAAAGTCGTCACTATTCAAGCCGTGCTGCTGTGTTCCTTTTCCATTGATGATCAATGTGCCAGTGCCATTGAAAATAAGTTGACCTTCACTAAAGAAAGCAGCTCCCTGATCTTCTGCAACACCGTTGATTGTAGTAGCCGCAGCGTAGATGCTTCCGTCCGTCAACGTATTGATGGTTCCATCCAACAATGTAATCTCGGCTGCTTTTTGGCATTGGTTATTGATGGCAGGTCCTTTTGAATTGGTTAGTGTCAATCCATTTAATCGGAGATTGAACGCGTTGGAGCTGTAAATTTTAAACATACCATCGTTGGTCGAACCCGATAAAACATAACTGATTGTCTTTTTCGAAGTGGACGTGACAACGACATCGGCACCGTCCACAACCACGCTGACGCTATCAAGAGCAAGGGGGTTAACTACACGGGCACTTGCACTTTCGTAGACTATGGTGATAGTATCAGATGTCGTTACTTGGGTTGTTGTGTCTTCCGGATCGGGACCATTTGGATTTCCTGCGTTTCTATCACAGGATGAAAGGATGGAAATGATAGCGGTTATTAGTACTGTTGCCTTAATTCTTAACCTCATTTTTTGAATTTCAGAGTCTGGTTGTTGATGCGAATCAAATAGATGCTAGAAGGAAAGTTGCTCATATCTACGGATTCGTTGCTGGTTATGGTGGTGTTGACGACCATCCTACCATCACTCTGATAAACGACAACAGGATATTGTCCTTCACTCAAGTTTCTGAAATGAATTTGGTTGTCTGCAGGATTAAAAAATATATTCGATGTTGGACTGTAAGTTTTTTTCATATATGTGTACGGACTGAAAAATATTTTTTCCAGACTGTACAATCCATATAACTGAGTACCACCGGAAACATAGTTCAGCACTAGGTTGTTGTTCGAAAACGTAATTTTTTGAAGATTACTAAGTGGAATAGTCTGATCGGATCCTCCCTGAAGCCTCAGAACCATATTCTGTGCCTGAAGGGCTGGGGCTATGCATAATGCTATCGCCAGAATAAAAAGGCATGTGTGTTTTTGTTTCATATCGGATTCTAAAGTGTCACAATATTAGTAAAAAAAATGATAATAATGCTATGACTGGACGTGATTTAGGGTAAATTGACAAAAAATCATGGAAATCGTCAGCGTACTTCTTTTACCAAATATACCAAAGTGGGAAAGTGGTCGCTATAACCTTCGATAAAGGTGTCCCCACTGAATGAACGCCAAGGGTAACCTTTAAAGGGGCCTTCCTGTTGAATAAGGAAATCTCTGTTAAAGACTTCGGCTTTCCAATATTTTAAAGTGCTTCGGTCAGAGCCTAAGTATGCTGGAGTCAGTATGATCTGGTCGAACAGGTTCCACTCACCGCGGTAACCCAGAGAGCCGATTCCTTTGTCCAAAATACGCCACATTGGATTGAACAAATCGCCCGTTTTTACATCTTCCGGATCTTTTCTGGCTCGCAACGTCTCTTTGATTGGAATGTTAAACGGGTCGTCATTGAGGTCACCCATCAGTATAACCTTGGCTTGCGGTTCTTTTTTTAGCAACGAGTCGATGATGCTTTTTGACAGTTCGGCTGCCGCTTTTCGCAGGTAGCGAGACGACTTTTCGCCGTTTCTCCGGGAAGGCCAGTGGCAAACGATGAAATGAACAGGTTCGCCCATGAGAAGACCATTTACTAAAAGTTGGTCTCGGCTTTTAAAAGAGGTGTCATTTGGCATGGTAAACTTGATGGCCCTGCTGGAAGTTAAGGTAAACAACTTCGGATTGTAAAGCAGGGCTACATCGACGCCGCGTCTCTCTGGGGAGTCGTAATGCACAATTTTATAACCAATCGATTTCAGGTTTTTCGAACGGACTAGATCTTCGAGCACGTTGCGGTTCTCGATTTCTGAAACCCCCAATATGGCAGGTCCTTCCGGGCAATACTCACGTGCCAACTTGCTGATGGCATAAGACATGTTCTCAATCTTTTTCCAGTACTTGGTGCCGTTCCATTTTTTGACACCTTCCGGGGTGAATTCAAAGTCGTTCACACCTGGTGACTGAATGGTATCGAAGAGGTTTTCCTGATTGTAGAAACCAATGGCGGCAACAGTGATTTTTTTTTCTTGCGAGAATAAAAAGGCACTACTGCAAAGGAAAATGAATGCAGCTAAATATTTTCTATATAACATAATTTCGTATAATGAATTTTTATTCAAATATCGTTATTCTTTTTTAAACTTTGCTAACTTTGCTTTTCATTTTTTACAAATTCAGACTTGTTCTTTAATTCGTTTTATATATGAAAAAAACTCTTCGGGTGTTGCTCTATCTGGCATTCGCAAGTACGTTGGCCGCACAAAATCCGGTTGACAGCCTTTCAGCGCCGGTGGTTGTCAACAGCCAACTGTACGTGTTCAACGAGTCCATGATTGACGATGAAAGCGATCATGGGCAGAACATCAGTTCGGCATTAGCCAATTCGAGCGATGTGTTTTCCTCCAATGTCGGATATACCTTTTCTGCCATGCGTTTCAGAGTGCGTGGACTGGATTCAGAGTATGCCCAAAGTTCCATCAACGGTATCACCTTCAATGATCAGGAACGGGGAATTTTCTCGTATTCCATGTTGGGAGGTCTGAACGATGTGGTCCGCAATAGAGAAGATATCAATGCTTCCGAATACAACTCTTTTGGCTACGGGGACATCGGTGGTTCTTCCAACCTGATGCTCCGTGCCAGCAGTTACAATCCCGGTAGTCGTGTTTCGGTAGCTTATACCAACCGAAATTACAAACTTCGCGGCACGTATACCTATTCCACTGGTTTGATGTCCAACGGTTGGGCCTTTACAGGTGCTTTGGGTTACCGTTGGGCGGACGAAGGCTATGGTGAAGGTACGTTTTACAACAGCTTGGGTTATTTTGCGTCTCTCGAAAAAGTGCTGAATCCATCCAACAGCTTCGTTTTAACCTCTTTTGGCGCTCCAACCCAACGAGGTACACAGAGTGCATCCACACAAGAGGTCTACGATTTGACAGGTAGGCACTCCTACAATTCGAACTGGGGTTGGCAGAATGGCAAGAAACGTAACTCTAGGGTTGTAACCGATTTCCAACCAGTAGTCATCCTGTCGCACTTCTGGACACCTGACAAGACGATGAAATTGGTTTCAGGCCTGGCATTCCGCTCTGCTTCTTATGGGAGTACAGCCCTGAACTACAACAATGCTCCGAATCCGAATCCTGCCTATTACAGAAACCTTCCGAGTTATCAGACGACTCAAGATCAAAAAGACTTTTATACCCAGCTTTGGACCAACGGGGACGATAGCAATACTCAAATCGACTGGAACGGTCTCTATATGGCCAACGCCTTGGCTTTACGGGAGGGGCAAAGTGCCCGCTACATAGTGGAGGAAAGGCATAACGATCAGAATGAGCTGATGCTGAATTCGACCTTGAACAAACGCATTGGAGACCATTTGAAGATGACGGGTGGTGTGGAAGCTCGCTACACCAAGGGTATGCATTACAAAACTATTTCCGACATGCTTGGTGCTTCGAATTATTCGGATGTAGATGTATATACCGAAAATTATTCCCCGCTCAATCCCAACATTCAGTACAATGATCTGAATGCCACTTCCACCGATAAGAAAAAAGGGGATGTGTTCGGCTACAATTACAACATATATGTGCGTTCGGCCAATGCCTGGTTTCAGAACAATCACACATACAATAGCGTGGATGTCTATTATGGTACCCGATTCAGTTTGATGTCTTATCAACGGGAAGGCATGATGCGGAATGGCCGTGCACCTTTGAATTCGTATGGAATGGGTAAGAATCATGAATTTTTCAATACTTCTGTCAAGGGTGGCATCACCTGGAAACTAGATGGCAACAACTTCTTTTCCGCCAACATCTTGGCTGAAACCCAACCCACCTTACCCGATCAGGCGTACATTTCTCCGCGCATCAAGGACGATGCCATACCAAATTTGGGCAGTGGTTCCGTCCTTAGTTACGACTTGAATTACAAATTCAACTATCGTTTCTTGAGAGGTCGCATCACAGCGTATCGCTCCAAACTGAACGACCAGGTGGAAATCGATAATTTCTACGACGATGAAATGATGACGTTTGTCAACTATGTTATGACGGGAGTGAATAAGGTACACGAAGGTTTTGAGTTCGGCCTTTCGGCCAAGCTGGGCGGCGGACTGACCGCAACAGCCCTCGGGTCTATTTCAGATTATGTTTACACCAACCATCCTACGGCTACCATTAGTATGGAAAACGGCATGAAGGCCGATCAAACTAGAACCATTTACTTGAAGAATTACAGGGTGGGAGGTACACCGCAAACGGCTTTGTCTTTCCAATTGGATTATGCTGCCCCCGATTATTGGTACTTTGATATGGGTGTTAGCTACTACGACCGCACGTTTGTGGAATTGTCTCCGATCAGACATACTGCCGAAATTTTGCAGTTCACCGCCAATAGTGAGGCCGATTACAGAAAACTAGCGGGTGAAATAACGACTCAAGAAAAGTATCCGTCCGGATACATGGTGGATGCTTCCATCGGCAAATCGATTCGCTTGAAAAACGGGAACCTCATCAATTTCAATATGCAGTTGGCTAATGTTTTGAATAATACCAATATGCGTTCTGGCGGTTATCAACAAGGACGTTTCGACTATACAGGCTACAACGTCGATAAATTCCCCAACAATTACTATTACGCACAGGGTTTCAATTGTTACCTCCTGATTGCTTACAAATACTGATACTAAAAACAAAATCCATATGAAGCGTTTCAATCATTTTTTACCCGCTTTGCTCCTTCTGAGCATCTCCTTTGTGGCTTGTGACCAAAGGGATTACGAAATGCCGCCGCTCTTTGAGCCGGTCTATTCGGATACCGCAACCATGACCATTGCCGATTTCAAAACTCAGTTTGCAGCTACGACTGCAGCAGAGATAACAGATTCCATAACCATTACAGGTATTGTGGTGGCCAATGATATTTCTGGCAACATGTACAAGGAAATGACCATCATGGACAGCACGGGCGGCTTGAAAATCGCCATCAACCAAGGTGACTTATATACGGAATTCCGCCTTGGACAGCGTGTTTTTATCGAATGCAAAGGTTTGTGGGTGGGCAAATACGGTGGCTACATGCAGCTTGGTGGTTCCTACAACGGTGGTATTGGTCAAATGACTTGGGAAACTGCTCAGGCGCATGTGTTCAAGGATGGTTGGCCTGTACCGACGCATGCATTATTGACACCTGAAGTTATCAGCATGGATGTAGTAGCCAGTGAAGCCAATATGGGCAAGCTAATTACGCTGGAGAATGTGCATTTTTCACCAATTGCCGGTGAGGTTTGTTGTGCTGCGGCAGCAGATGGTTCTACACAGACTTTGAGCAAAACATTAACTTCCAGTACGAATGCCGGAAGGACCATTGTTGTGCGCCTAAGTAGTGCATCCGATTTTGCAAATAAGGCATTGCCAACAGGCAACGGTAACTTGACTGGCATTCTGTCACTGTTTGGTACGACCTATCAGTTTACACCACGTGATTCTATGGATTTTGAATTTGCAGGATTCGGAAAAGGATATGTCTATCATGGTATGGGTACTAAAGCCGATCCTTATACGGCGGAGTGGGCATTGGCACATCAGGGTACGTTAGCAGGTTGGGTGACTGGATTCATTGTAGGTTCCGTCAAGAGTGGTATCAATTCAGAAAATCCCATCAATGGAAACGATGATATCAGCTGGGCTGCACCCTATATGAATAATACAGTGGTTATTGCTTCCAAGGCAACTGAAACCGATTGGACCAAGTGTGTGGTTGTCAACTTGCCTGCAGGTTCATCCCTACGTGACTCTGCCAACTTGTCTGACAAACCTTCCAACAAAGGTCGCAAACTTGCGGTCAATGGAACGTTCGAAAGTTATCTGGGTGGTGCTGGAGTTACTGTTGCGAACGGAACCGTTGCGGAATATTGGTTGGATCATCTGCCTGTTGTGGTGGATGGTGAGGGAACTCAAGCTAGCCCATATACGGTGGCGCAGGCCAAGGCGAAGCAGAGTGAAACGGCTAAATGGGTAAGTGGTTACATCGTTGGTTTCATCAATACCGCCACGACGCCTTATACATACACGTATTCGGCTACCGGAGCAATTACAACAAATATGCTTATTGCCGACAGCCCTTCCGAAACAGTGGACGGAAACTGCGTGCCTGTTCAGTTGCCCATCGGGACAATTCGGGATGCTTTGAATTTGTCCGGCCATCCTGCAAACCTTGGCAAAAAGGTGAGTATCAAGGGTGATTTGTTGGCCTATTTCAGTGTACCAGGTGTGAAAACACTAACTGCGTATGCATTGGAGGGTGAAACACCAGTGGTCGATCCAACCACGATTTTCTCCGAACCATTTACTGGTACGCTTGGAAACTTTACAGCGTATAGTGTAACGGGAAGCCTACTATGGCTAGGTACAACCTATGGTGCCACGATGACTGGCTTTGTCAGTACGGGTGTTTATGAAGCCAATGAAGACTGGTTGATTTCTCCTGCCATCAATTTAACGGGAAAAACTTCTGCAGTATTAAGTTTCATGCACACCATCAATAAAGGTAACGTTGCCAATGTGCAAACCAACCACACATTGTATGTCAGTACCAATTATACTTCGGGTTCGCCATCGACAGCCACTTGGACACAAGTGACCATCCCGACCTACCCGACAGGTGCTGACTGGACATTCGTCAACAGCGGAAACATCGCATTGCCTGCATCCGTATTGGGAAACAGCAATTGCCGATTTGCCTTTAAGTATTTGTGCACGACGGCGGAGTCTGCCTCTTGGGAAATCAAGACTGTAAAGATAGTTCCGTAATCGAAAATTTTAAATTTTGAATCTGTGCAGATGGCATCCTGACTTGGGTGTCATCTGTACTTTTCTTGGAACCTATGAAAAAAAGTAGACATAGTTATATAATGGCTTTGTGCCTGCTGTTTTCCTTGCAGGCAAGAGCCGTAATTCCTACGGGTTATTACAATTCGACGGATGGATTGATGAAAGTGGCATTGAAGACGAGTTTGTATAACATCATCAAGGGGCATACTTCACTTTCGTATGCGGATCTTTGGAATGCCTTTCAAACAACCGATAAACGAGCGGACGGAAAGGTTTGGGATATATATTCTAACAATACCAATTTCATCTTTATCACGAATCAGTGTGGTAATTATTCAGGAGAGGGTTCTTGCTACAATCGAGAACATTCCTTTCCGAAAAGTTGGTTTGGAGGAGAGGTCGCACCCATGTATACAGATTTGTTTCATCTTTATCCTTCGGATGGATACGTCAATGGCGTGCGCTCCAACTATCCTTTCGGCAATGTTTCCAATGTTAGTTATTCCTCCAACAATAGTTACTCATTGCTCGGAACTTCATCTGAAAGCGGCTCTTCGCTTACGGTGTTTGAACCAGCCGATGAGCTCAAAGGCGATATGGCAAGAACCTATTTTTATATGGTGACCCGATATGAGAACCTCGTTGCATCTTGGAAATCCAATCCAAATACAGAGATGCTTGCCGGTAATGCCTACCCAGCACTTAGCAATTGGGCTATTCAGGTTTTACTCGAATGGAGTCGTCTGGATCCAGTCAGTACTAAGGAAAAAAACCGCAACGATGCCATTTATACGAACTTTCAACATAACCGCAATCCCTTTATCGACTATCCTTCCCTGGCTGAATACGTTTGGGGAGATTCTACGACCTATGCCTTTCACCCGTCCAAAAATACGGCTCTGCCTGCAGACAAATCGGAAGTCAGTCTTTTTACAGCTTGGTCTGAACAAGGATGCCTGCGAGTCCACACTTCGGTTGGAAAGACCATTGAAATAGTGGATTTAACCGGAAAAATAATCTTCCGTTCTATAGCAAGTCAGGCTGAATCGACCTTTCAGGCAGGAGAGAACAAGGTTGTGCTTGTCCGAATCGAAAATCAGGTGCAGAAAGTCGTTTTGTAACATATTATTCATGCTTTTTTTTTAATGCATATCCGTATAATTATTTAAAACTTTGGTATCTTTGAGTTTTACTAACACAATTTAACAAACTCTTTTGCGTATGAAAAATTCTACACTTTTTAAAAAATGGTTGCTCCTGATCGCTTTCGGAGTTTTTGGTTTTTCTTACTCTTCAGCGGCAATTCAGGCAGATACGACGGTGCTTTTGTCTGAAACTTTTGCCACAACACTTGGTGCTTTCACCACGCAATCTCTACTTGGAGATCAGGTTTGGGCATGGAATGCATCTGGCTATGCCAAGATGACCGGTTTTACTACAGTCAACAATGCCAATGAAGACTGGTTGATTTCTCCTTCCATCGATTTGACCGGTGCATCCTCCATCCTTTTGAACTTTTCACATGCGCATAAATACGGTACTGACACCATCCACACACTTCAATTAATGGTAACGGATGCCTACACCACAGGTGCTGTAGACCCAGGCGACTGGACTCCTGTATTATTTCCGTTGTCGACACAGGCAACTTGGACTTTTGTAAACACCGGAAACCTCTCTCTTGAAGCATACAAGGGTAAGAAGAATGTCCACTTTGCATTCCGCTATCGCTCAAGCTCAACGGCAAGTGCGACTTGGGAAATTAAGAATGTAACTTTGAAAGCCGTTGTAAAAGCACCAGAAGTCGTAGTGCTTTCGGAAACATTTGACAAGGTGACAACAGGCACATCTAAAACCCCAAGTTCTACTGATGCCAGTCTGTCGTCAGCGAGTATGGATGCTTTGACAACCTTGCCCGGTTGGACAGGTAGCAAAGTGTATGTAGCCGGTGGTGCCCTTAAAATGGGTTCATCTTCTGTAGCTGGTATTTTGACCACTCCATCAATTGATTTGTCTGCTCAATCAGGCACCTTCAACATCACATTTAAATCGATGACTTGGTCTGCAGATACTACCCACTTAAGAGTGTACATAGATAATGTACTTGCTAAGGAAATTAAAGGATTGAACGCTGATACGTTCTATGTTTACAAAACCTACGGCCCATACGAAATCACTGGCGGAACTGCCACTTCCAAGATTAAATTCACAACGTCAGGGTCCGTTACAAAGAACTGTCGTTTTTATTTGGATAGTATTGTTGTAACGCAATCGGCTTCTACGGCACCGAAAGTTGCCCTTTCGGAAGTTGTATTTAAAGCAGAAGCTGGGAAATCAGTTGTGAAAAAAATCGGAATCAAAGGAACCTATCTTACTGGCGATTTAACCGCTACTTTAACCAATAAAAAAGGTGTGGCATTCACGCCGATTTCAAAGACGATCGTCAAAGCGAATGCCTTGGCAGGTGACAGCATCGCTGTGACGTATGCACCCACCGTTGCTGGTTTGGATACGGCCTTATTAGTAATTTCGGGTGGTGGTTTGGCCAACAATATACAGCTAACCATAGCTGGAGGTGCTTATACACCGATTGTAGCCAACTTGGCTGCTTTACGTGCTGCGTATGTTTCCAATCCGGATCCAACAGTTGTTTATACCGTAACCGGACCGATTGTTGCATCGTACATCAATACGACGACAACAACCACAACAAGTCGTTCGGTCTATTTCCAGGATGCAACCGGAGGTGTGCTGAGTTACGAATCGAAGGCTGCTCTGGTCAACATCATTACGCCTGATTATGCCGTAGGCAGTGCTGTCTCAGGCTTTACAGGTGCATTGACGGAATATGGCAAATTGCTTGAAATTGTACCTACTGTCGCTCCAGCTGCCTCATCTACAGGTAATGCTTTGATTCCAGTTGAATTGACTATACCACAAGCCAAGTCAATGAAGGAAAGATACGAATCGGTGTTGGTTTGCATCAAAGGTCTTAGCAAATCTGCATCCAATTCGGCTACCGTTTGGGCAACCGCCAAAGCAAACTACAATTTTGGTATTGGTTCCGATTCCATTGTATTGCGTTCCAATTACACCCTGATGGATTATATGGACGGTACAACTGCAATTTCTGCTAGTCCTACCAATTATGCTGGTATATTGATTGAATACAACGGCGGAGTTCAGATTGTACCGCGTTTTAAAACTGACTTAGGCTATACAGGTCCGACTACGAGTCTTAGACAGCCTAACGTTGTTGCTGCCATTTACGGTTCAAATGGAACGTTGAACGTGAAGACCACACAAGGTCAGGTTATCGAAGTCTTCAACATGATGGGACAGCGTATTCTCAAAGCCACTGCTTCTGAGGGTGTGAATACCTTTGCATTGGGTAAGAGCCAATTGTATATGGTCAAAGTGAATAATTCAGTGACTAAGATCGTTTTGTAAATAAACAACAATTTTTCAGGGGCGCCTCGAATTCATTCGGGGCGCTCTTTATTTAGGATTATGAGTTTTAAAAAATTTCTGTGTAGTTGCATTGGTTTGATTTTGGTTTTTTCGAGCCAAGCGGCAAATCCCAATGGTTATTACAATTCCATTACCGGTAAAAAGACGCAGGCGCTGAAAACGGCGCTTTCAAATTTACTGTTGAATCATACGGTTCAAGAGTATAATAGCTTGTGGTCCTTTTTCCCCAGTACGGACGTACGCCCCGACGGTACCGTTTGGGATATGTATTCCTCAACGGTGCGTAATTTTGGTTCCACTTCGGGAATGAACCGGGAGCATTCCTTCCCAAAAAGTTGGTGGGGAGGCGATGTCAACATGGCGTATACCGATATCAATCACCTTTATCCATCGGACGGAGACGCCAATATGGCAAAGAGCAATTATCCGTTGGGCGTTGTCGGTGCGGCATCCTTTAATAATGGGGTAACAAAAGTGGGTTATAATGTTTTTGCTGGGTATTCTACCAATGCAACGGTTTTCGAACCCGCCGATGAATACAAAGGAGATTTTGCCAGAACTTATTTTTATATGGTGACCTGTTATCAGAACTACACCTGGAGTTACATGTATATGGTGGATCAAAACGTTTATCCGACCCTGAAACCTTGGGCGGCCAACATGCTGATGAAATGGCACCGCCAAGACCCAGTAAGTTCAAAAGAAATCAATCGCAACGAGGCTGTTTTCAAGATACAAAACAACCGTAATCCATTCATCGATTACCCGCAACTCGCAGAATACCTTTGGGGAGATTCCACAGCTTCCACGTTTGGCTTAGCAGCCACCCCTTCCGTTCCAGTTTTGGCCACGCCGACCAACGACACACGCTTGGATTTCGGAATTTCCTTGGTTGGAGTATCTAAAACCAGAAGTCTATATTTGAAAGGCAGCAACCTGACTTCTGCCATGACCGTTTATGTGGAACCAACCAATAACTACACGCAGTTTGCCTCAGCCGTCAAGTCTGTTACCAAAGATCAGGCAAATGCAGGTGTCATGGTCACTATGTCTTATAAGCCCACTGCCATTGGAAATCACATCGGTTCGGTGTTGGTTTATGATGGTGGAATCTTGGGAAGTGTGAAAGTGAACCTATCGGGTAAGGCCATCCCTCTGGACAGTCTGAAAGCCCCAGTCCCAATCGCTGCTTCATCCATCTCTTCGGTTGCCTTTACGGCCAATTGGAATCAGGCATCGTTTGCTGAATACTATCGTTTGCAGTTGTACGATGTGACGAACGGTTTGGGAACCTTGGTGCGTACCATAGACTCTATTCCGGACAATAGTTATGAGGTGACCGGATTGTCGAGCAGTAAGAACTATAGTTATACCTTGAAAACGCGGATTGGGTCTGTTTTAAGCGGCGAGTCTGCTGAAATGCCCGTGTCACTACTGTCGGGAATCGTTTCGACAACCGACCTGAATGGGTTGAGTGTTTATACCAACGGTTCAGTCATCTACGTTCAAATGCCTAGACGGGAATTACTAGTGGAACTCTACGATTATTCCGGCAAACGGATGGGTTTTTTACGCTCAACCGGTCATATTCAATCGTTTGAGAACTTACCCTTAGGCCTTTATCTTGTTCGATGCAATGGAATTCAACGAAAAATCATGGTGTATTGATTATTTTTATAGTTCTGTGTAAAAAAGTAGTACTAAGTATTGCATAGTACTAAAATCTGTTGTATGTTTGTGCCGAATCAGAGAGTCCCTAAAGACGAACCTGTACGTTTCGACCGTTTAAAACAACGAACATGGATATTGAAAATGTAAAATCACAAATGCGCAAGGGCTTTTTGGAATACTGCACCTTGCTGATTTTGCGGAAAAAGGCATCCTACACTTCAGACATTATTGAAGGGCTTAAATCGGCACACCTCATCGTGGTCGAAGGAACGCTTTATCCGCTGCTGACCCGACTTAAAAACGACGGTCTGCTCTCTTATGAATGGGTGGAATCCAATCAAGGCCCCCCTCGGAAATATTATTCCCTCACCGACGAAGGCGTTGTTCTACTGAGCAGCCTAGGTGAAGCTTGGCAGGAGCTTTCAACCTCCATCAATCATTTGAACGAGTAGTTAGTGAGTCTATAAAGAATTAAACCAATGAAAAAAACTTTAAGTGTGAATTTGGGCGGATCCGTTTACCACATTGACGAAGACGCTTATCAGGAATTGATGGACTACCTGCAGGATGTAAAGAGCCATTTAGGCAATGAAGCTTCCTCTACAGAAGTATTAATCGACATTGAACAACGCATCAGCGAATTGTTTGGTGAGTGGATGAAAGGCCGTCGAGAAGTGATTACGGCAGGTGACGTACAAAAAGTTATCGGTATTTTAGGCCGTCCTGAACAGTTTGATACGGTCGAAGGCGAAGCTGCCGAGGAGACGGAACAAGAAAAAACGGCCCCCAAGTCGGAAAGATGGTCTGATGAACGAACCAATTACGGGCACCGTAAACTGTACCGTGATGGCGAAAATGCCCGCTTGGGTGGTGTTTGTGCAGGCTTGGCTGCCTACTTGAACGTCAGTGTCGTATTAATCCGTTTGATTTGGGTCTGCCTCATTTTGTTTTATGGTACCGGATTTTTGTTTTATTTCCTCTGCTGGATCATCATTCCCGAAGCTCGTACAGCTGCCCAACGCCTTGAAATGGTGGGGGAGGATGTAACCATCGACAATATTGAGAAGAAGGTTCGCGAAGAAGCGGGCAAAGTCAAAGACCGTGTCGATGGTTATGTACGTTCAAATCGTGTTAATGAGAATCTCCATAACGCCGGAAATGGTTTTGTGGAGGTTATCCGCGTGGTGGTCAAGGTCTTTTTTGCCTTTATTGCAGGTGCAGTTGGTTTGGCGGCGTTTATTACCTTGATTGGTTTGCTTTTCGCCCTTTTGGTGTTGTGGACTGGCAACCTACATTTCATGCAAGGTGCATGGCCGCAGGACTTCTTGCCCTTGCAGCAAGCATTGATGAATCCATCTGCTGCAACTTGGATGACGTTCGGTTTGATACTCGCCATTGGTATACCCTTCATTGCCATTTTCCGACTTTTATTCGGTCGTGCTTTGAATTTGAAACGCGCTGCCGCATGGGAAATATGGGTTGGTTTCGTTGTGTGGTTCTTCGGACTGGGATTGTGCATTTACGCTGGTTTACACCTGCTGTCGACTTGTGGTGGGATCTGGATTTCTTAGGGTACGAATATGAACAAAAGAAATACATATATTGCCAGTATAATACTGGTGGTATTGGTGATGCTGCTATTTACACGGAGTTGTGAATATCACCATAAATGGTCCAATGTCATTGCTTTAGATATCAAAGAGCAAGCCGTAAGTAAAAAGGACTTGATGCCCTCCGAAAACATCAGCCTAAAAGATATCAACTATCCCATCGTTTTCCACTATAAGGAATCACAGAAATTTGATAATGTGTATTCCATGAATCACATAATTAGCTTGAATTGGAAGGCCTTGGACAGTTGTCCTCCAATGCCGGATTCCTCGAATGCTATTCATGTTTATATTCGGAACAACATTAAAATGTCCAAGAATATTTTTCTAGGCCTGTATTTTAAAACCTCCATGAATGAAGAGACTGAATACAAGTTGACCTATCCCGTCAATGATGATCATGGTTTTCATATTGCGACGGACTCTGGAACAGTTACTTCGGTCATGCATTGGAAATCGTACGGAATGAACACCCAGAATAAATTCAAGGATCAAGCAAAAGAGAAGATGACCAAAATTGTTGAAGAAAATTTGCTCAAGGACATCGCCAAAAAGATGGAACTGAACGAAGATTCCAACTAACTGTCAAACCACTTCCAATCCGAATGGAAGGTGCTCCTATGGGGCACCTTTAAGTACTCGTTCTGTAGTGAAAAGAAGTTGATCAAAGTTTTCTTAACCATTATTTTGTACTTTTGCGGGTATAATAAACACTTATACCTATGAGAAACTTTATAAATGTGCATGTAGTGAGGATGGGATTGTTCCTGCTACTTGCAAGTTCCGTTTCTCTGAACGCACAGCAAACCGCAAGACACGAAGTTACTTTATACGCTTTTCCAACCATGCTGTCAATCGATTGGGAGAGCCCATCTACTTTATATAGAACAGCTAAACATTGTTTTTATAAGACGATGTCACTTAAGGATAATTACTTGCTTGGTCATATAGCCGTCAGTTTGAGTACGCCCCTTTTGCCGCAAAAGAAATTATTAGCCATGACAGCGGCAAACAAGATGCAACGAGTAAATCTAATACTGAAAGAAAAAATCGGACTGGCTATTTTGGGTGCGACCTTGGATGGTAAAATCGAAAGCGAAGATCATTTGAACCAGATGATCAACGTTTACACAGGAAGAAATAAACTAGCATATATGACTTTCTGTGTTTCGGAAGCGGCTATGAACAGGATGTTGGATTTTATTTCGAAGTTTACCCGTAACAATTCCGATGACGTGCAGCCAAGCTTGTATTATGGTGGCGTTTATTGGCCTTTGTACGAGAATGAAGGTGCCGGTTGTTCTGCCTTTGCGTTGGGCATTTTAGCTTCTGCCAACCTATTGCCGCCCGAAGCCTCCAACTGGTTGAAGGATGTTAATGTGCCCATGCAACTCATCGGGGGCGAATACAATCATAACATACAAATTCCTTTCAATCGGATTCGAAAAGCTAAAAAATGGTATGAAGGAGATGGCCAACCGAATGTGGATTATGTCAATGTGCAAACCTATGACCCCTCCACTCTGTTTAACTGGATACTTGACATGCGTACACGTAACAATTCAACCTATGTTGCCCAGGATATGAATGGCGTGCCGGGTCTGATCGTGGATTGTACTTCAAAGGTTCTTCCGGAGGAGAAACCCTATTTTGTAAAACGTGGGAGTCCCAACCTCTTTATGGATATTTATCGACAAAAGCATCTTCAACATGCTGCCCAACCAACGCCGTGAAAAAATTTAAAGATTTTTCTAGCGACTGCAGGAGCTTCCCTTAAGTTCGGTCTACGAGGTCGAGTTTGTTCTATCTTAAATTAATTGTAAATAAATAGTCAAGTAATTATATTAAGAATTAATTAATATTATATCTTTGCGAAGATAACAATACTAAATTCTTAATCAATGAAAACAGGACATTTACTCGTAATGGCCGGTCTGCTTTTGTTGCAGGCCGTTTGCACACCTTTCGGCAAGCTTTCAGCCGCAACGCTGACTGCCGATACCCTAACTTGGAGCTGGGAAGTTTCGACCACCGTCAGCACAATGACCAAAACTTGCACGCTCGAATTCACAGGTCCCTTGACTCTCAATTGGGGAGACGGAGCGGTCCAAACCTTGTCGGATTCATTGTCCGGCATCGCATTGACCCACGTATATGCAAGCGTCGCCAATTTCAATTGCAAGGCGTCGGGCGTCGGCATCTTCTATTTCAAAGCCGACTCTAGACGCTTGCTCACCCTTGATCCCACCAAGTCACCTGCTCTGACATACCTGAGTTGCACCAGCAACCAACTGTCCGTGCTTGATGTGTCCAAAAACATGGAACTGATTTCGTTGTATTGTGCCAGCAATGCTCTCACTTCACTAAATGTGTCCAAATGTACTAAACTGCAGACACTCACTTGTTCAGACAACAAATTGAGCGGACTCGATGTCTCTACATTGCCAACCTTGAAGAAGCTGACTTGTCACACCAATGCCTTAACTTCACTGCGAATTTCTCCAACAGGAAGCCTGAATTACATTTCCTGCCTCAACTGTAGTCTTCAGGTTGCCGTTTTGGACACCCTTTTTGCTTTGTTACCACCTTTGGCAACCGTTTCCACCAGCAAGAACCTGTATGTGCTTAACAATCCTGGTTCCGCCAATTGCAATATTCAGACGGCCATCCTGAAGAATTGGACACCCGACAAAATTGTCACCAGCAGTGCGTTTTATATGCCTGCCGTCACCAGCAATACTGGCGAATCTGTCGAATTGGACATTTGTCTGACGAATCCGGTCAATGTCATCGCTTTCGAATTGGATTTTATTTTCCCTATCGGCTTTAAACTGGATACGGTTCGAACTTGTTTGGCTGCTGCACGAAAAGGTAAACATGTGCTTTCCATCGCACGAACCGCAACCAACCAGTACAAGTTGATGGCTTATTCCATGTCAACAAACGACTTGATTAAAAGCAACAGTGGTGTGATCCTTCAACTTTTTGGAACGGCGCCTGATACAGCCAAAGTCTATGCCGTTCAAATGAAACAGGCTGTACTAGTGGACACGACCACAAATATGAGCAACGTTACGGTGACTAATGGTAGTTTAACGGTTTTGCCAGCTACGGTCAATGGAGATGTCAATGGTGACAAAGTGGTCAATGTGACGGATATTGTCAATCTGGTGGCATACATCAACGGGCGCATTCCCATTGGTTTCAGTGTTTCGTCGGCCGATTTGGACAACAACGGTTACCTGAATGTAGCTGACATCACCCGCATGGTTGTCATCATCAATGCCTCGGATGTAACGCTGAGATCATCAACATTGGATCCTACCGACATTGAAAGAACAATGGTTTTGTATGACAGACTGGCTGACATGAACGGTAACAACTTGTATCTCCGTCAATCTTCCACTGGTAAGAATATGCTGGAACTTTGCCTGGACAACAGCAACCAGGTTCAAGCTTGCCAAGTAGATATCAGCCTTCCGACAGGCGTATCCATTCAATTAAATTCAGTGGGTGGAAAAACGTTCAGGCAAAACGGACATTTAATTCAAGTCCGTCAAATAGGCTCCACCAAATACCGCTTATTAGCTTATGCTCTCCGACCGGACGCGGCATTCAAGGGAGACACCGGCGTATTGGCAGTGTTGCCCCTGGTGGTGCAAGAATCAATGCCAGCTGCCAGTTATCCCATTTATTTGGATGCTCCCGTCTTGACCGATATGAACCTGTCAACATTACCTTCAAAAGGGTTTGATCTCTTTGCCAAAATCGGCTGCTTGCCTGCCGATATGGTGCTGAAAGCAGGTGCCGATGGAAATAACGGGCTTTGGATTCAAGGACTGGGTTTGACTGAAGTGTTTGTGTGGGACCTGACCGGAAAAATGATGGATCATCATCGATTGAACGGTGAACCTTCCTATTCAAAGCTCCTTCCCAAAGGTGTATATGTGATACATGCCCGTTCAGATTCCAAAATGGTGCTTAATCAGAAAGTGGTGGTACGGTAAACGATCCTTTTGTCAGTTTTTGAAGCCGTTTCCGGGATTTTTTGGGTAATTTTGTCAGTTTTGATTCAGGAAATTAAACGAGACCCGTTTGGCACGGTTTTCGACAAGTTCACATAGCCGGGTCAGACCGGTCATATTTTCGCAAAAAACAATTCAATTTCAACCCAAAAAATAGTAAGATTATGGCATTACAACCTCTTTCCGATCGCGTCCTAGTTAAGGCAGCAACAGCGGAACAAAAAACAGCAAGCGGCATCATCATTCCGGATTCTGCCAAGGAAAAACCCCTGAAAGGCGAAGTTATCGCCGTTGGACCCGGTACCAAAGACGAAACCATGCAGTTGAGCGTGGGTGATGTAGTACTTTATGGCAAATATGCCGGTACTGAAATCGAAGTAGAAGGCGAAAAGCTTCTGATTATGCGTCAATCCGATATTTTGGCTAAATTTTAATAAGACATACAACTATGGCAAAAGAAATCAAATTTAATATGGAAGCCCGCGACCTGCTGAAAAGTGGCGTGGACCAATTGGCTGACGCCGTTAAAGTGACACTAGGCCCCAAAGGTCGTAACGTGATCATCGAAAAGAAATTCGGTGCTCCCCACATTACCAAAGACGGCGTAACCGTAGCGAAAGAAATGGAACTGGAAAATGCTTTTGAAAACATGGGCGCACAGCTTGTGAAAGAAGTTGCTTCCAAAACAGGAGACGATGCCGGTGACGGTACAACAACCGCTACTGTTCTGGCTCAAAGCATTATTCGTGAAGGATTGAAGAATGTGACTGCTGGTTCAAACCCCATGGATCTGAAACGTGGAATTGACAAGGCTGTTACTGCTGTTGTTGCCCACATCAAGGCTCAAGCACAGGAAGTTGGAGAGAATTTGGCTAAAATTGAACAAGTTGCCCGTATCTCTGCCAACAACGATGCAGAAATCGGTGCACTCATAGCCGAAGCGATGAAGAAGGTGACAAAAGAAGGTGTCATTACCATCGAAGAAGCCAAAGGCACCGACACCCACATCGAAGTGGTGGAAGGTATGCAGTTCGACCGTGGTTACTTATCTGCTTATTTTGTGACCAATGCCGAAAAGATGGAAGTGGAAATGGAAAATCCATACATCCTTATCCATGACAAAAAAATATCTTCCCTCAAGGAATTGCTGCCCATCCTTGAAGCTGCTGTTCAAACCGGTCGTCCCTTGCTCATCATTGCCGAAGACCTTGACGGTGAAGCCTTGACCACGCTGGTAGTGAACCGTCTGCGTGCAGGTTTAAAAATCTGTGCCGTGAAGGCTCCGGGTTTTGGCGACCGCCGTAAGGAAATGTTGCAAGACATCGCCATCCTGACGGGAGGTACCGTGATTTCCGAAGAACAAGGCCTTCAGCTCGAAACAGTAACCCTCGAAATGTTGGGTTCAGCCGAGAAAGTTACTATTACTAAAGATAACTCAACGGTTGTCAATGGTAAGGGTTCAAAAGAAGCCATTTCCGACCGCGTTGCTCAGATTAAGGCTCAAATTGCCAAGACGACTTCCGATTACGACCGTGAAAAATTGCAGGAACGTTTGGCCAAATTGGCTGGCGGTGTTGCCGTTCTTTACATTGGCGCACCTTCCGAAGTGGAAATGAAAGAAAAGAAAGACCGTGTGGACGATGCTTTGAGCGCCACTCGCGCAGCCATCGAAGAAGGAACTGTTCCTGGAGGTGGTGTTGCTTACATCCGTGCCTTGAGCGCTTTGGACAACCTGAAAGGTTTGAATGAAGAAGAAGATCTTGGTATCAAGATCGTACGTCGTGCCATCGAAGAACCCCTTCGCCAGATCGTTTTCAACGCTGGTAAGGAAGGCGCTGTCGTGGTTCAGAAAGTGATGGAAGGCAAGGATGATTTCGGTTACAATGCACAAACCGACACTTACGAATTCTTCTACGCAACCGGTGTCATTGACCCAGCTAAGGTTACTCGTGTGGCTTTGGAAAATGCAGCATCCATTGCCGGCATGTTCCTGACAACAGAATGTGTTATCGCCGACAAGAAAGAAGAAAATGCCGGAGCACCACAGATGCCAGGTGGCATGGGTGGCATGGGCGGCATGATGTAATCGTACAACCAAATTTAGTTAGAGAGCTCGAGCCAAAAGGTTCGGGCTCTTTTCTTATAAAAGATTAAAATAGCACGTTTGCCGAGAAATTGGATAAAGTGAGCGTTTTTTTTGGTTAATTTTGAGCAAGTAAATTAAATCAATGAGATTTAAACGCTTCATCATAACGATTTTAGTGGCTGTGTCTTGCATGAATGCGAAGGCACAACAACTTGTCATGAGCGGGAAAATCATTGAGGCGGAACAGGGTGAAGGTCTTTCAGGAGTTACACTGCTGATGAAGTCGTCCGGTAAAACATTCACCACCGACGTAAATGGTTATTTCAAAATACAATCCGAAGGTCTTCAACCAACGGATTCCGTCTTGATTTCCTGTATGGGCTTTTCCAACATTGGCCGTGTGGCGGGAGAACTGAAAAGTGCCACCCTCATGTTGAGTCCAAGGTCCTATGTATTGAAAGAAGTTTCAACAACTCGACGCAAACCCCTAAAGAAAGTGGTCAACGCCTTTAGAATAAAAGACTATGGCGAGAGGGATCGAATTCCGGACTTGGGTGAACGGCAGACAGACATGATTGGTCGATATTTCCCTGGAGAACAAAATGGAAAGTTTTCTTGGATCAGTGCCGTAGAAGTTCTTCAGGAAGGTATCAAAACCAAGAATTTATCCGCTTGGCGGGGCGATCAACATTGGCGATTTCGGTTGCGTATTGTTGAAGCGAATGCCGATGGTTTGCCAACCGATTCAGATCTGCTCAAGCAACGAATCATCTTGACGGTTTCGGATGCGCAGTATCAATATTACGATCAAGGTCGGTACGATGAACGAACCAATTCCACCAGTTATACAAATCGAGATTTTTCGGAACGTTCTCAGTATGGAGTCATCAAAATTGACTTGCGAAAATACGAAGTCCCTTATTCCAAAAACGGTGTGTTTGTATTTTTGGAATTGTTGCCACCGCTCATCAGCGGGGGTGACCGAATTTTTAAGGTGGCATTGTTCAATGTAGGAAACACAGGCTGGTATCGCAATGGTCGTAGCAAACAGTGGAGCAGGGGAGTCCAATGGGTGCTCAAACCCGATGGTAAGGAAATTGCTGAAAACATCGAACCTGCAATAGCAATTGAAGTTATGGAATAATACGAATTGAACCATGAAACGTCCAAAATTGTTGATTTTATTTTTGATGCTTGGTTTCTGCACGCAAGCACAGACCAAAGATGAAGCAGTGACGAATCTGCGTCACCAGATTCTAGATTACCCTCAGGAAAAATTGTATCTGCAAATGGACCGCCCACAATACGATGCAGGCGACACCATCTGGTTTCGGGCACATACGGTTTCTGAAGCGTTCCATTTGCCTTCTGCTATGAGCCGCGGCATCTTTGTCAATTTATATGGTCCAGACAATAAGTTGATTGAACGGTTTACGTTACTACCCATGGACAAACGTTTGTATTCGTCCTTTGTCGTCATACCCGAAGAAATGCCCGAGGGAAATTACCGCATTACGGCCTATTCGGAACAAATGCAAGGTAAGCGAAGCAACTCCTATTTTTCAAAAACGTTCCCAGTTAAAAATCGCGTTCGCAAATACTTGAAACCTGCATCAGGCCCCACGTTTCCTTATGTGGTCCATTTTTATCCCGAAGGCGGAAGATTGATGGACAAGCATAACTGTCAGGTTGCATTCACGGTCAAAGATGCCCAAAAAAATCCGATTGAAGTCAAAGGCACCATCTATGAAAGCAACGGTACATTACTTACGGAAATTCGCACCTTTCAACCAGGCATCGGATGTTTTAATATTCAGGCTGAAGCAGACAAAAAATACTACGCATTGATCAATGTGGAAGGCCATGAACCACTTTATGTGGATCTTCCGCTCGTTTCACCCTCTGGCTTCAGCTTGAAGGTCGTCGATATGCAGGATTCTTATTATGTGAACGCTCAACAAGCAGGAGCCGAAAAGTTGAGTCACTCCCTGACAGTCCTGCTATTGCTTCGAGGAGTTCCTGAATTAACCTTTAAACTTACTCCTGAACACGACTTCATTTACATTGGCAAGGCTGAATTGGAATCGGGCGTACACGAGGTTGTTCTAATTGACGAAAATGACAGAGTCTTGAGCCAACGGCAAATTTTCATTCGCAACAACGATCAAGTTCATCTCACCTGCGATATTCACAAAGATAGCCTGACCAGCAATTCGAAAAAGAAGGACGTTAAATTGGACCTTCAGTTGACTGACGCCCAAGGTTTACCCATTACTGCTGAATTCTCTGCTTCCATTTATCCCGATACGTTCAGCTTCAAGAACGCAGACAAGCGGGACATAGGAGCTGAATTCCTGCTTAATACGGACTTAAGTCAGAATGTCTCGATTTCCAATGCCTTTTTCGAGGGCAATACCACCAATTCAAGGATAGCGTTGGATGCTTGGCTGATTGCTTCCCGATGGCCGAAGTTTGACATACAACGAGCCATAGACGGTGACTATGAGTCTTCTTGGGATATTGGAGAGAAGCCTGAAGAGTCGTTTGTCAGAGATTCAACGGGCATTTACAGACCCCTCTCGGCTGAGGAAAAGGCACTGCGTGCAAAGTATCGGCAAATAGATTTGAATGAAGTCAACGTCTATCCGGAACAATTGAACAAAGTCATCAAACCCTATCCCTATGTCAATCACTCTGTCAAGGGAGAGGATTTGGTAACGGGAGGTTCGACAATTCAGGATTTCCTGGTGAATCTGCCTGGTGTTGCCTGGGATTACACAAAAGGTTTCCTAACCATCCGCAATGGGTCGGTTTCGTATATGCTTGATGGTTTCAATTCAACATGGGATGCCATTTCCGCTCTGTCCACTACCGAAATCGAATCGGTTGATGTATTAAAGGATCCCGGGAACATGGGTGTTTTCAAATTTACGCCCGATTCCAGCAAGATGTCCAACGATGAACAAATGGCCATTGGAGGTGTTGTTGCCGTTTGGACCAAGCGGGCCATCGATGTGAAACCTCAAATAAACAAGAAGAAATTCCAACAAGGTACTCCGAACATCAGCGATGATGTAAGGCGCAAACTGATGTCTGGAACCAAGGATATCTGGTTGAGCCAATTCCCGAACATGTCCAGGTCAAACCTTTGGAAGCCGTATTTGGTCAGTGATGAAAGTGGAAAGGCTCAGATCCGATTTACGCCAGAACCAGGTATTAAACGCTACCGAATGGAAATAAATGGTGTGGGTGCAAAAGGTCAATTACTTTTTGACCAACGAATCATCGAGATTCCTGTAGTCAAGTAATTGCAGTCGTTGGTAATATTTGTCGATTCTTGTGTTTTAATTGACGTCTTTTCATAGGATGGGATGTTGTGTAAATGTTTTGTCTAATTTTGCGACCGAATTAACACAATCCATCGACTATGAAACGATTGTTCCTCCTATTTTGTTTTTCAGCAATACTATTTGCCGCTCAATCCCAAGATCAGAAAGGTGCATGGAAAGAAGCTGCCAAATTGGAAAAAAACATACTTCGGACCAAATTCCCCAAACGAGATTTCTCCATCTTGACCTACGGTGCTGTACCAAACGATTCAGCCATCCTGAACCATGGTGCAATCAATGAAGCCATTTTGGAATGTAGTCAGAGCGGTGGTGGACGGGTAATAATCCCATCCGGAACTTTCTTTACCGGCCCGCTGACCTTGCAAAGTAATGTGAACCTGTATTTAGAGGAAGGCGCCATACTGAAGTTCTCTACCGATAAGAATCTGTATTTGCCACCAGTGCTGACCCGCTGGGAGGGAAATGATTGCTACAATTTCCATCCGCTCATCTATGCCTATGGAGAAACCAACATTGCCATAACAGGCAAAGGACACATTGACGGTCAAGGCAGTAACGAAAACTGGTGGAGCTTGTGTGGATCCATTCGTTTCGGATGGAAGACGAGCATGCCCAGTCAGAGCATCATTGGCCGTCCGCGACTGATGCAAGCCAATGAGGATAAACTACCCATGGAAGAACGCATCATGGGACCGGAAGATGCGCTGCGCCCTCAGCTTATCAACATCTATCAATGCAACAAGGTGCTTATTCAAGGCGTTACACTGCTGAACTCGCCCTTCTGGGTCATTCACCCCCTGCTCACTCAAAACATGATTGTGGACGGTGTCAGTATGATCAACGATGGTCCGAACGGAGACGGCTGCGACCCAGAATCCTGCAAAAACATTTTAATTCAGAATTGTTTCTTCAATACAGGAGACGACTGCATCGCCATCAAGTCTGGCCGAAACAACGATGGCCGCAAATGGGCAGTTCCCAGTGAAAACATCATCGTCCGGCATTGTGAGATGAAAAACGGACACGGTGGCGTGGTCATCGGAAGCGAAATCACCGGTGGTTACAAAAACCTATACGTAGAAGATTGCAACATGGACAGCCCCAGTTTGGACCGTGTCATTCGAATCAAAACAAATACCTGTCGCGGCGGTATCATCGAAAACGTCTACGTTCGCAACATCAAAGTGGGAGAATGTAAGGAAGCGGTACTCAGAATCAGTTTGTTGTACGAAGGCGACGAAAAATGCCAGCGTGATTTTCCCCCGACGGTTCGCCATATCTATTTGGAAAACATTCAGTCACAAAAGAGTCGCTACGGCATTTACATTGATGGTTTACCATCCAACGATCATGTTTACGACATTCACGTGACCAACTGTGTGTTCAACGGTGTCAAAGAAGGCAACAAGATTACTGGAGCGGAAGATGTTCACTTTAACAGCTTGATGATCAACGGTGCCATTGTAGAGTAGTTACCTGGACAGCAATTCACGTACGGACTTCTCAATACCTTTCTTGTCTATACCGCAAAGGTCTTGCAATTCAAGTACGGAACCATGTTCTACGAAATGATCGGGTAGACCGATTCGTTTGACAGTGGGTGAATAGTCGTTTTCACTGAAGAACTCCAGGACGGCGCTTCCGAAACCACCGTTTACCACCCCGTTTTCGAGGGTGATCACTTTGCTGAACTTTTTGCCGACCTCGTGTAAAAGCCTTTCATCCAATGGCTTGACAAAGCGCATGTTGTAAAGTGCCACGGAAATGGATTCAGCCTCCAATGTTTTTACGACTTCCAGCGCCCTTTTACCAATTGGTCCGACACTCAGGATGGCGAGTTCGCGACCTTCGACCAGGCATTCTCCTTGCCCAATGGTCAGTTCCTGCATCTCATTTTTCCAATCTGTCAGATAACCCAGTCCGCGTGGGTAACGAATCACAAATGGGCCGACTTCGAGTTTCTGTGCGGTAAACATCAAGTTCCTCAATTCATGTTCATCGATGGGAGCACTGATGATCATGTTGGGGATGCACCGTAAATAGGCCAAGTCGAACGCGCCATGGTGTGTAGGTCCGTCTTCACCGACCAATCCTGCACGGTCCAAGCAAAGGATGACCGGAAGTTTCTGAAGTGCAGCATCGTGGATGATGTTGTCGTAGGCTCGTTGGGCGAAAGAAGAATAAATGTTGCAGAAAGGAATCAATCCTTCCTTAGCTAGTCCGGCAGAAAACGTTACGGCATGGCCTTCTGCAATGCCGACGTCAAAAGTTCGTTCAGGGAAATGCTCCATCATGATATTCATGCTGCAACCGGTCGGCATGGCTGGAGTGATGCCTGCAATTTTCGGATTTGCGGTAGCCAGTTCTACCAAGGTGTGTCCGAAAACATCTTGGAACAGCAGAGGCATATTTTCGACTTTCTTCGCTGACCGTTTTCCGGTGACCGGGTTGAACAAACCTGGTGCATGCCATTGAGTGGCATCGAGTTCGGCAGGTTCGAATCCTTTCCCCTTGACGGTGCAAACGTGAAGGATTTTGGGGCCCTTCATATCCTTGATGTCCTGCAACACTCTGATGAGACCTTGCACATCATGTCCGTCCACGGGTCCAAAATAACGGATATTCAGCCCTTCGAAAAAGTTTTGCTGGTTGGTGAGCAACGCCTTCAGACTATTGGTGAATCGAAGTATGCGGCCTTTGCGCTGATCGTTGATCAAACCGATTTTCTTGAGCAGCAAGTATGTTTTCCAACGGATGTTGTTGTAACCCTTCGAAGTGGTCATCTTGACCAGATAATCACTCATGCCGCCAACATTCCGATCGATGGACATGTGGTTGTCGTTCAGAATAATTAGTAGATCGTTCGGGTAAACGGAGGCATTGTTCAATCCTTCATAAGCCAAACCACCGGACATTGCACCATCACCAATGACAGCTGCCACCAGGTTGGTTTTTCCCTGTATTTTGGAAGCAATGGAAATGCCCAGTGCCGCAGAAATTGAATTGGAAGAATGTCCTGCAATAAAGGCATCGTATTCGCTTTCAGCAGGATTGGGAAAGCCACTCAAGCCTTTGAATTTGCGATTGGTATTGAAGCGTTCCCTTCGACCCGTCAGGATTTTATGGCCATAAGCCTGATGACCAACGTCCCAGACAAGTTTATCCACTGGTGTGTTCAACACATAATGCAGGGCCACGGTAAGTTCCACCACTCCTAAATTTGCACCCAAGTGACCAGGATTGCTCGACAATTCGTCGATAATCCGTTTGCGCAGTTCGGTACAGACCTGCGGGAGTTCCTGGATGCTGAGTTTCCTCAAGTCAGCAGGATAATCGATGGAAGAAAGTATATTGGTTGTAGCGTTTGTCATTCAAAGTTACGGTTATGATGGCCGTTGATGCCGATTTAAAGTGTCCAAGTCGGCATTATGAAGCCTGCAAAAATAAGATTTTTTCTCTGAAACTTACCTATTATTTCGTATTTTTGTCCGTATGGAATTCAGAACACTCGTCCCCATCAAACAAATGCCCTTCACACTGTCACACACGGACAAAGTGATGGTGCTCGGCTCTTGTTTCGCAGAAAATATTGGTCTACGGATGCAGGAAAGTGCTTTTCGAATTACTGTCAATCCGTTTGGCGTGCTGTACAATCCAGCTTCGGTTGGCATGGCTCTGTACCGGATGATGGCGGACCAGCCTTTTTTGGACGAAGAGTTGGTGGAACACGAAGGTTATTTTCACAGTTTCAGCCACCATGGTTCCTTTTCGGGCACCGACCGGAAAGCGACGCTCGAACACATCAACCAATCTTTCAATCAGGCGGTTCTTGATTTAAAAGAAGCCACTTGTCTGATGATCACTTTTGGAACCGCTTGGGTTTATGCCCTGCCTTCCACCGATCAAATTGTTGCCAACTGCCACAAACTGCCTGAGGATCATTTCCTTCGCCGCAGGCTTTCCTCCGACGAAATCGCATTCTTTTATACTGAACTTTTCGAGAAGCTCTTTGAACTCAAACCCAATTTGAAAGTGGTGTTTACGGTCAGTCCCATCCGACATTGGAAAGACGGTGTGCATGAAAATACCCTGAGTAAGTCTATTTTGCACTTAGCCATCGAGGATTTGTGTGAATCGTTCGACAATATCACTTATTATCCTGCCTATGAATTGGTCATGGACGATTTGCGAGATTATCGGTTTTATGCAGAAGACATGCTCCACCCGACCACTACTGCCCAACGCTACGTTTGGGATCATTTTTCCGAATCTTTTTTCTCGAAATCCACCCGGGAAACCATCAGGCAAGTGCAGCAGATCCGAAAGGCCATGCAACACAAACCCTTCCATCCCGGAGATGAAGCACACATCCGTTTCGCTAAAAAAAACATTGCTACCTTGGAGATTTTGCGATTTTCTGCTCCTGAGCTTGATTTGACAGAAGAAATCGCCTATTTTGAACACATTGTGGACGAAAGTCTGTAATTTTACCCCCATGAAGTATTACCTGAACGAAATTGCCGAAATCTGGAGTGCCAGGCGTCGCATCCTTGAGAATCTGCCCATCCGCTGGTTGCTCACGGATAGCCGTTCGTTGTCCTTCCCTGAAGAAAGTCTCTTTTTCGCGCTGAAAACCACCCGCAACGATGGGCATCGATACATCGGCGACCTCTACAAAAGAGGTTTGCGGAATTTCGTAGTTTCGGACGAGAATCTAGAATTGGACTCTTATCCCGAAGCCAATCTCATTTGGGTGAACGATACGCTTGCTGCATTGCAGTCACTGGCCACTTACCATCGACAACGATTCAGCTGCCCAGTCATAGCCATCACTGGCAGCAATGGGAAAACTATAGTAAAGGAATGGCTTTGGCAAGTGTTGAAGGACGATGTCGTCATCACACGTTCCCCCAGAAGCTACAATTCCCAAATCGGAGTGCCCCTTTCCGTTTGGCAAATGAACGAATTGACCGAACTTGCACTATTTGAAGCTGGGATTTCAGAACCGGACGAAATGGCCCGCCTGCAAGCAATCATTGAACCGACCATCGGCATACTCACCAATATCCTGGCTGCCCATCAGGAAAATTTTCATTCCCTCGAGGACAAAGCGGCCGAAAAAGTCAAACTCTTTGCAGGCTGCAAAACCATTGTCTTTTGTAAGGATCAGGTCCTTTCTGAACAAGCACTCAAGGACGCATTCCAGGAAGACAGGCTTTTTGGTTGGTCTTGCATCGATAAAACAGCTCCTCTTTTCATTCGCCAGGTATCTGAAAGTGGTCTCCGAACGTTGATATATTACACGTTCAAAGGAGACGAACGTTCCTTCATTCTACCGTTCAGCGATGCACCATCCATCGAAAATGCCCTGCATTGCTTGGCTGTCATGCTGCTCCGGGGTTTGCAAGCTCCGCTCATTGCCTTTCGCATGGGTGCACTGGAGCCCGTTGCCATGCGCCTTGAAGTCAAGGAGGGTAAAAACGGCTGCGTAGTCATCAACGATAGCTACAACGCCGATGTAAATGCCTTGGAATTGGCGCTCGATTTTCAGTCCAGACGAACCGCCGGTGTAGGAATGAAACGGACGCTTATCCTTTCCGATATACTTCAAAGTGGCCAAAAGGCGGATGAATTATACAGATCCGTTGCCGAAATGCTTAAACGCAAGCAGGTTGACCACTTCATCGGTGTGGGTTACGAACTTTCCGCCCATGCGCATCTGTTCCCTATGGAATCACAGTTTTACCTGCAAACCGACCGGTTGTTGCTCTCCGGACTGCTGGATCAGCTACGAAATGAATCCATCCTGATAAAGGGCTCCCGTTCATTCGGTTTTGAGGAAGTGAGCGAACGGCTATCCCTAAAAGTGCATGAAACGGTGCTGGAAGTCAATCTGGATGCTTTGGTGCACAATGTCAATTATTTCCGTTCCCGACTAGAACCCAAGACCCAGATGATTTGCATGGTCAAGGCTGCAGGCTACGGCAGCGGTGCCCTGGAAATTGCCAAAACACTTCAATCGCATGCTGTCGATGTGGTAGCCGTTGCTGTTGCCGACGAGGGTGTGGAACTTCGGCACGGTGGCATTCACATACCCATTTTGGTGATGAACCCCGAGTTCGGTAGTTTTGCCACTATTTTTGAACACAAATTGGAGCCCGAAATCTACAGCTTCAAGTTGTTGGAAGCTTTCATTCGCGAAGCCGACCGCGAAGGGGTGCGAAATTACCCCATTCATTTGAAACTGGATACTGGTATGCACCGCTTGGGTTTTGAAGAAAATGAAGTGGATGAATTGCTGAACCGTCTTCAGGGGCAGGAATGTCTGCGCGTTCGGTCCGTCTTTTCACATCTGGCAGGTAGCGATGAGGCCATTTTCGACGATTACACGCATCAACAACTGGCACTTTTCGAAAAACTTTCGACCCGTATTCAAAATGCATTTCCACACCGTATACTTCGTCATATATTGAATTCAGCAGGCATCGACCGTTTCCCTGAATATCAGTACGATATGGTCCGACTTGGCATTGGCATGTATGGCATTTCTGCCGTGGACGAATCCACACTTCGCAACGTAAGTTCCCTAAAGACTACCATTTTGCAGATTCGAACGTTGGAAGCCGGCCAGAGTGTTGGCTATAGCCGAAAAGGAATGCTTAGCCGCACGTCCCGTATTGCCACTTTACCTATCGGATATGCCGACGGTCTGGACCGGCATTTGGGCAATGGTACAGGTGAAGTGCTTATTCACGGTCGCAGAGCGTCTTTTATCGGAAACATCTGCATGGATGCCTGCATGGTGGATGTTACCGATGTAATAGCCGAAGAAGGCGATGAAGTGCTGCTTTTCGGCGATGGCTTGCCTTTGTCTGAGGTTGCTACCGAATTAGGCACCATTCCTTACGAAATTTTGACTTCTGTTTCAAATCGCGTCAAACGTATTTATTTTCAAGAATAATAATTCAAAATATGAAACCAATCCGACTGTTTTTGAGTCTTGTCTATTTTTCATTGTTGTTGAATGCATGTACCCCTGAGGAAGAAGTCATCGGTTCGGAAAAGAACATTGAATATGTGAATTCTTGGATGCTAAGCACCCTTCAGGATGTCTATTATTGGAACAACAAACTTCCCGAAAAATCCAACAAATCGCTGGCTCCAGAAGACTATTTCAATTCCATCTTATATTGGTACAATCCCGTCACAGCACCCGATGGTGATCGATTCTCGTGGATTGAGAGTGATTACACCAAACTCATATCCTCACTCAACGGAGTTGTTTCGAATGAAATCGGATTTGACATGACACTTTATTATAAGGATGAGTCTCATAATGAATTGATCGGCCAAGTAAATTACGTCAAGAAAGGCACTCCTGCTAAAGCCCACGGTATCAAGCGTGGCATGCTTTTCGATCAGATAAACGGAACGGTCTTGAATTTGTCAAATTACCAAAGCTTGCTTACCATCACGACAGCCGATGTGACGATAGGCTTTGTGGAACCTCTTTACGACCTACAGGGCAATGTGACAAGTTATGCAAACCTTAATCCAATAACTGTGCCAACAGTTAGTGATTATTCCGAAGACCCAGTCTATATGGATTCTATCATTAACATGGGGGGGCACAAGATAGGCTATTTTGTTTATCATTTTTTTGCACCTGACAACGGTTCCAACGACAATTCCTACGATTTGGAGATGAATAACGTGTTTGGAAATTTCAAGACCAAGGGGATAACGGATTTGATACTGGATCTTCGTTACAACAGCGGTGGCCACACCACTTCTGCCAGATTGCTTGCAAGTGAACTTGTACCAAACAATTCAGATACCAAACTCTTTGTTTACTATCAATACAACAGCCAGCAAAATGCTTACTTCGTCAATAAATATGGCTCCGATGTACTGAAAACTTTCTTCACAACCAAAGTCCTTGATAAAGATGAAAATCCCATCGGAATTGTCAACAATGTCGGGAACCTCATCGGTGGGAAATTGTACATCCTGACTGGACCCCATACGGCATCAGCGAGCGAACAAATCATCAACGGTCTTAAACCCTTTTTGGATGTGATTATAATTGGTGACACCACGTATGGAAAGAATGTAGCTTCTTCCACTTTTTACGATGAGAGTCATACAAATAAGAACAAATGGGGCCTTCAGCCCATTGTTGCCAAATATTTCAATAGCCAGGACAAGTCCGATTTCACCGCAGGTTTTGCTCCCAATTACGTCGTTCGAGATGGCGGGCTCAATATGAAAGAATTCGGAAATCCCAATGAACCCCTTTTAAACAACGCTCTTAACGCTATCGTAGGAACTCAGACACTTCCAATTGTTCGAAAAAGAGCCGAAAGTATTCAGGTTGACAAGCTGTTAGCTGTTCCGGGAAAGAGAATTCGTGGACTTGAGCTAGACAAAATGCCCTTTTTTGAGTAAAGGTTGCTCACTTTCAGGCTTTTTGTGTAATTTTACACCCGAATTTAAATAGAGCAAATTATGTCAAACAATTTATTAGCTGGAAAGCGCGGCATTATCTTCGGTGCGCTGAACGACATGTCCATTGCATGGAAAGTCGCTGAACGTGTAGTTGAAGAAGGTGCAATCATTACCCTGACCAACACGCCGGTGGCCTGTCGTATGGGAACTGTTATGGAATTGGGTCAAAAGCTGAATGCTGAAATCCTGCCTGCCGACGCAACCAGTGTGGAAGACCTTGAAATGGTTTTCCTGAAATCTCAGGAAATTTTGGGTGGTCAAATTGATTTTGTACTTCACTCCATCGGAATGTCTCCCAATGTACGCAAAAGACGCACCTACGATGACCTGGACTACAATATGCTAAACACCACACTTGACATTTCAGCCATCTCTTTCCATAAGATGATTCAGACAGCCAAGAAAATGGATGCCATTGCAGAAAACGGTTCCATCCTGGCATTGAGCTATGTCGCTTCACAGCGTTCATTCTTTGGTTACAACGACATGGCCGATGCCAAGTCTTTGCTGGAATCCATTGCACGCAGCTTCGGCTACATTTACGGTCGTGAGAAGGGTGTCCGCATCAACACGATTTCCCAGTCTCCGACCATGACCACTGCCGGTAGTGGTGTGAAAGGAATCGATGGTCTGTTGGACTTCTCCGACAAAATGTCCCCCCTCGGCAATGCCGATGCTAAAGAATGTGCCGACTACTGTGTGGTGATGTTTTCAGACTTGACCCGCAAGGTGACCATGCAAAACCTTTTCCACGATGGTGGCTTCTCCAGCATGGGTATGAGCCTTCGTGCCATGAATCAGTACAACAAAGGCCTGGAAGATTTCACGGATGAAAATGGAAAAATTATCTACGGATAAACAATAGCCTATTTTGCCTACCTTTTTAAAGCGTTCAGAAACATGCTCATCAAGTTGTACGAAGATAGCCCAAATCCGAGGGTTGTTCAGAAGATAGCCATTGCGTTGCGTGAAGGCGGGTTGATCATCTATCCCACCGATACCGTCTATGCAATCGGTTGCGACATCTTTCACACCCGAGCGGTCGAAAAAATCTGCAAGCTTAAAAGGGAGGATCCTCGTAAGGCAAATCTTTCCTTTATCTGCGAAGATTTGAGCCAAGTAGCTGAATACGCCAAAGTAGACACTCCTACGTTCAAACTTCTTAAAAAAAACCTGCCCGGGCCTTTTACATTCATTCTAAATGGAAACATCAAACTTCCCAAGTTGTTCAAGCAAAAAAATACGGTCGGCATTCGAATTCCCGACCATGCTATCGTGGAAGCCATTGTTCGGGAATTGGGAAATCCGTTGATGTCCATGACGTTGCACGATCAGGACGACCAGATTGAATACACCACCGATCCGGAGTTGATTGATGAACGCTACGGTAATGATGTGGATTTGGTGATTGACGGAGGTGAAGGTGGTACTCAGGTTTCTACCATTGTGGATTGTACGGGCGAGGTGCCCGAAATTACCCGCCAAGGCAAAGGCATCCTTATTTCTTAGCCTTGCTTTGAACCTTTGGTTTTACTGGTTCAAGGATTTCATAATCTACTGATGGACGTTTCAATGCTCTTACTATCAATACAATTCCTGCGATGATGAACGGGATGCTCAGTATCTGACCCATATTTAACAACCAACCAGCTTCAAAAGCTTCCTGATCTTCTTTAACGAATTCAATCATGAAACGGGTAAAGAAAATACCGATGAAGAAGATTCCGATAAGTAGCCCTTCTTGTGCTTTGGCTTTTTTATTCTTCCAATAGAGAAGGTATAAAAGCACAAAAGTAGCTAGATAGCAGAGTGCTTCATAAATCTGAGTCGGATGAGATGGGGCCGAAAATATGGGGTCGGCCCCGCGTTGCCAATAGCGTACGTTTTCGATGAAGCGGAAGCCCCAGGGTAAATTGGTGGGGTGTCCATAGATTTCGTGGTTCATTAAGTTGCCAGTCCGAATCAAGGCTGAAACCAGTGCGACAGGAATGGCTAGACGGTCCAAGGTCCAAAGCATGCTGCGTTTGGTTACGTATTTTGAAAAAAACCACATGGCGATCAAAATACCAATGGTGCCGCCGTGACTGGCCAAGCCGCCTTCCCAAATCTTTAATATTTCCCAAGGATGTTGTGAATAATAAGGCCAGGCGTAAAAGAACACATGCCCAAGTCTGGCACCGATGACAGTTGCTACGATTACGTAAATGAACAAGCTGTCCGCCCAACTTTCTTTCACCTTTTCATGGGCAAACATCTTTGTCATCATGAGCAAACCGAGGTAAAAACCAATCGCGAAAAAAAGTCCGTACCAACGAACTTCCCATCCGCCTAAAATAAAAAGATCTGGTCTGGCTGTCCAAGTGATGTATGAAAGCATAATGTTCTAGATTTGATGCAAAAGTACGTTTTTTTTTATCAATTCGCATGCATCATTCAAAGACTCCTGCTTCCTGCAAATTCTGCACAGGTAATGCGTGCATCCTTAATTTGAAAACAAATTCCAAGGTATTCGCCAAATAGATTCAGGTGTCCCAAACCTTCCTCACGCATTCAAGTTGATAAACCACAAAGCTGTCTTTTTTCGAATGATCGTAAAATAATCGGACTCCGATGTTTCAGTAATTTCTGCATTTTTTAGCTGAAGTATTTCACCGTCCGATAGTTGCGTGCCGATGTTGGCAATGGCTTTGAGTATTTTCAGTTTTCAAACCGTGTTAAATCATTGATTATCGGGTATTTTATCTGATTTATAATATTTTACAAAAAAACATGCTATGAATTTAGTAGGATAAAAAAAATTAGATATATTTGTATGAATTTACCTAAGTTATGAAGATCAATACAAAAATTCGATACGGTTTGAGGACAATGCTGGAAATCGCAAAAGCACCTTTAAACGAAGGAATTTTGCAAAAGGATATTGCGAAGAATCAAAATATTTCGCTAAAATATCTGGACAGTATCATAGCTTCATTAAAGCTTAAAGGTTTGATCCATAATGCAAAAGGTAGAGGAAGTGGATATTCGTTAACCCGAGATCCTCAAGATATTACAATGTTTGACATTTACACGGCCTTTGAAAAAATTGAAGTGATTGAATGCATAAACAATAAGAGCTATTGTGAACGGTCTTCGCACGATTGTCAGGCAAGGAGTTTTTGGACGGAGTTCAGCAAAGACTATGTACAGTTGCTACGCAATAAGTCATTGAAAGATATTATGAATATTACACATTATGAATGTCAGTGTTTTTGAACCGTTTTTTTTAGAGTTTAATGCTATAAAAACTATAGCATAAGTGGTCTATTTTTTTAATCATATATACTACTAAAACTATAGCATTAGTAGTTGATTCGTAAAGGAAATATTTTAAATTCTATAATATGAAAACCAACCGATTCTCACGTAACGCAAGATTCATTGCTTTGATTCTTGTCATGGCCAGTTGCTTCGCATTGAATGCACAAGTGCTAAAGATCAACCCGAAATCATTTAACATGACCATTTTGGGTACAACAAACGTTCACGATTTCAAGTCCAAGGTCACACAAGCTAAGGGCGAAGCAGTTGTTAACTCCAATAAAGAACTGCAGTCACTCGTCGTGGAAATTCCTGTTCGCTCCATTAAGAGCGGGGAAAAATTGATGGATACCAAAACGTACGAGACATTTGATGTGGATAAAAATCCAACCATCACATTCAAACTAACTGAAGTCAATTCGTTGCGTCTTGATGGCAATCAAGTGAATGTGACATTGACAGGTAACTTGACCATGGCAGGTGTCACCCGCAAAATCAGCCTGAAATCCACTGGTAATTCCACCAAGCCTGGTGTTTATGATTTTGAAGGTAGCGTAGCTCTTAAAATGACCGATTTCAAAATGAGCCCTCCCACAGCAATGCTGGGATTGATGAAAGTCGGTGATGCCATCACCTTAAAATTCAACGTTTCCTTTGAAAACCCCCAGCTCGCACAGGCTCAATAAGTCACTGAAAATCGATTAAATAGTTATTTAAAAATTAATTCACTCCAAAATGAAGAAATTCTTTATGATTTTAAGCGCTGCCTGTCTTGTCAGCAGCATTGCATCTGCTCAATTGCGTGCAACGGACCAAACAGGTATCAATGTATTTGAGACTCCCAAGACGGATACCAAATTTACAGGTCCTAGAGTTTCGCTTGGTGGTTCAATTGCCATGCCGTATATAGCATTGACACACAGTAATGACGTTACCGAACAAGATCCCTCTAAAAACTCACAGGCTTTATTTAAGAATTCTGCCAACTTTGCATTGTCTCAGGCCAACCTGAACATCAACAGTTATTTAGAAGATGGCATTACCCTGCAGGTAACATTGTATCTTGCTTCCAAGCATCACAATGAAACATGGGTGAAAGGTGGTTACGTTCAATTTGACAAAATACCTTTCATCCATTTGGAACTACTGGATGAAGTCATGAAGTACACGACCATCAAGGTCGGTCAAATGGATGTGAACTATGGTGATGCCCATTTCCGTCGTTCAGATGGTGGTAATGCCATATACAATCCGTTCATGGAAAATTACATCATGGATGAATTTGCAACAGAAATTGGTGCTGAAGCAGATTTCAATTACAATGGTATTGTGGCTGTAGCCTCCATTACCAATGGGAACTTGAATCCCAGTTTGGCATTTATCGATACGACCAAGGCAGCCAACAAGTACGCCAATGGTTTGCATAATCCTTCATGGATTGGTAAATTGGGTTATGACAAACAATTCACCGATAATTTCCGTGCGCGCTTGACTGGATCCATTTATTATACTGCTGGTGCTGGTTCAAACACTTTGTTTAGTGGTGACCGTTCCGGTTCAAATTATTCCGCTGTTTTGTACAATGCTGCTCCAGGAACGACTACGGCTTTTAACGGCCGCTTCAATCCAAACCTTTCAGACAGGGTTTCCACTGTCATGGGCAACTTATTCCTTCAATACAAACCGTTAGATATCCTTTCAGTCGAATCCTTTACAACCTACGAAAAAGCAAAAGGCGGAAAAGCGTCCGAAGAACTGGATCGTAATGCAACACAAATGGCATCCGACTTAGTTTTCCGTTTGGGTAAACAACAAAACTTCTTCGTCGGTGCTCGTTATAACACTTTATCTGCAGGAGTAGCAAAATCATCTCCAGTAGCTGCAGTAGCCCCTCAAACCATCGGTCAAGATTTGGTTCCAGCTTTCACAATCGATATTGAACGCATAGCTCTTTCAGCTGGATGGTATGTCACCAAAAACATGCTTGCAAAAGTAGAATACAGCTCGCAGACATACGGTAACGTTCCGAATGTCAACTATATCTTGAACGGGGCCGAATTCCACGGAATCAGCGCTGAAGCAGTCATTTCATTTTAAATCTTTCAAAATTTCATTATATTAGCCGACAGGATTCGTTCCTGTCGGCTACTATTTTTCAGACAATGAATAAGACCTTAATCTTTTGCTTTCTTCTTTTAGCTGACTTGCCCGCCCATTCTCAGTATAAGGCGCTCGTAGAGTTGAATAAAAACAGCTCCCTTTCCATTTTGGTCGAAACGAACATGTTGAATTTCATCTTGGTGCAGAAAGGTGATAAATTGCTGAATGCACCAGTGGCCATTTCGGCCAACGTTCAAGAGAAAACCTTGTTTGTGGATCATAACAAATTTGATATCGATGTCAGAGGTTTTAAGTCCGAGAATCTTATTGCTCAAGGCGAGTTTTATAAATTGATGAAGGTGGACAAATTCCCCCGCATGAAGATTGAATTGGTCCGATTTGATTCGGATACCAAAAACGCCTCTGCTCTTTCATGTGGAACTGCACTTTTGAATATTACGATAACCAATGTGACCAGAAAGTATGAATTTCCTGTAGTCATTGATAAATGCAATGGATTGATGCGGATTGCTGGAAAGAAGAAACTGTCAATCACCGATTTTGGGCTGAACGCTCCTCGTAATTTGCTTTTAGGAATGCTGAGAATAAATGATCAAATTGAAATTGACTTGGATTTTCAGTGTATTCTGCGCGTAAAGAATGAAGATGTTTCCGACCTTCCTGTAAAGTGATGGCGCTGCCTTAAATGAGTAAAGCCTGATTATCATTGCGATAATCAGGCTTTACTTTTTAATGTTGTCTCGCCAGGATTCGAACCCAGACAAACAGAACCAGAAACTGTGGTGCTACCATTACACAACGAGACAAGGTTGTTTAACGGTGCAAAAGTAGCAATAATTTTCAGTTTTTCTACAAGGCCAGCGCTGTTTTTCTAAGGATTTTCACATTTTTCAACTTCTCAAAATCGGCTTTAAGTTCGGTGAAGACGTCTTTGACACGCTCAATTCTGGTAGCCTTGAAAGCATTGCTGCCGCAGAAGGCGTAACCGGTGTTCATCTTGCCTTTGTAGGCGCTGTAGAGGGCTGAAATGATGCAATACGGACTGTTTACCATGTCGCAGGTCTTGATGCAATGGGCAGGACAGGTGCGAGGTTGTTTCTCTCCAGCTTTGACTTTCGTCAGGAAGTCGTTGTGGATGGCACGACCGGGCATTCCGACAGGGCTCTTGATGATCTCGATGTCTTTTTCCTCGGCAGTGATGTAGGTCTGCTTGAAAGTTTCTGATGCATCACATTCTTCCGTAGTGACGAAGCGAGTGCCCATCTGCACGCCGGAGGCCCCGAGTGCCATGATCTTGTACATGTCTTCGCCAGTATAGATACCACCGCCTGCTATGACAGGAATGGAGACGTTGTAGGTTTCTTCAAAGCCGCGGACGGTTTCCACCACTTGCGGTATGAGTTCTTCGATGGCGTAATGTTTGTCTTCGATCTGTTCGTTCTTGAATCCAAGGTGGCCACCTGCTTTGGGGCCTTCAACGACGATGGCATCGGGCAGGTAGTTGTAATTGGCTTTCCATTTCTCAATGATGATCTTTGCAGCGCGGCTGGATGATACGATGGGTATCAGTTTGGTCTTGTCACCTTTCTGGAGAAAGGAGGGGAGATCCAGGGGCATTCCTGCTCCGGATATGATGATGTCCGCTTTTTCCTTGATGGCAGTACGAACCATGTCAGCATAGTTGGTCATAGCAACCATGACATTGACACCGATGATGCCTTTTTTGGATTTTTCGCGGGCAAGACGGAGCTCTTCTTTGAGTCCCAGGATGCTGGCTTTGAAGTAGTCGGGAGAGAGCTTCTTGTAAAGCAAGCCAAGCCCGGCGCTGGAAATGACACCCACGCCACCTTCGTTGGCAACAGCAGATGCTAATCCGGAGAGCGAGATACCAACGCCCATTCCGCCTTGAAAGACAGGAACAGCGATGTTCAAGTTTCCGATTTTCAAATGTTTCATTTTTATTTTTGGTTTTTATCAAAACGAAACCCATGCATACGTGCAGGAATTTCCTGTCGTTTATGTATGGGTTTCATGGATTTTTTTAAGCTTGGAAGAAAGCGGCATATTTGCCAATCTCTTCTGTCTTGCCTCCGGCTATGATGGCAGCGTGCTTTGCGACTTCGCCTTCAACGTACTGTGCGAAGATTTCGGCAGAAGAGCGGAACATAGTGTCACGGCTGGCATCGTTGATCAACAAATGGGCCATAACGATGTAACCTGCCATTTCAACCATGCGGCGTGCTTGAAAGTCAATGTATTCGGTGTTTTTGTATTCCAATACTTCGGCAACAGATGCTTCGTAGGTATCTGCAAGACCTTTGAGTGTTTCGCGCAGGCCTTCGAGTTCCGGTGCGGTCTGTTCTTGTTCATGCAGACGCATCATAGAAAGGTAGGTGCCGGTCGTGACGTGACGGATGGCAGCTACCACCTGTAATTGCGTGGTGCCTTCGTAGATGGAGGTGATGCGGGCGTCGCGGTATACGCGTTCACAAGCATAATCTTTCATGAAGCCGGAACCGCCGTGAATCTGTATGGAGTCATAGGCGTTCTGGTTGCAGAATTCGCTCGACAGCCCTTTGGCGATAGGTGTGCAGGCGTCAGCGAGTTTCTGGTATTTTTTCATTTCTTCGCGTTCGGCAGGTTCGAGCTTGCGGTCTTCTGCAATCTGACCCCATGTCTTGTAGATGTCTACGAATCGGGAGGTTTCATACAGTAGGGTGCGGGAAGCGTCGAGTTTGGCTTTCATCAGGCCCAGCATTTGATAAACTGCGGGGAATTCGATGATGGCTTTGCCGAATTGTTTGCGTTCTCTGGCATATTCCAAAGCCTGATTAAAGGCCGCTTGACTAAGTCCGACGGATTGAGCAGCGATACCCAGACGGGCACCATTCATAAGGGACATTACGTACTTGATCAAACCCATTTTACGGTCGCCGCAGAGTTCAGCTTTGGCATTCTTGAAAACCAATTCGCAAGTAGGTGATCCTTTGATACCCATTTTGTTTTCAATACGGCGTACCGTAACGCCACCATGATTCTTGTCGTAGAGGAACATGGAGAGGCCACGTCCATCTTTGGTGTGTTCTTCGGAACGGGCCAGAACGAGGGCGATGTGTCCGTCACCATTGGTGATGAAGCGCTTCACACCGTTGAGATACCAGTATCCGTCTTCTTCATTGTAGGTGGCTTTGAGCATGACAGCTTGCAAGTCGGAACCGGCATCGGGTTCGGTCAAGTCCATAGCCATCGTTTCACCGTGGCTAACGCGGGTCAAGAAACGTTGTTTCTGATCGTCGTTGGCGAATTCGTGAATGGTTTCGGCGCAGTCCTGCAGACCCCAGATGTTGGTGAAGCCGGCATCGACGGCGCTGACTAGATCGGCACACATGATGTAAGGCACGATGGGGAAATTCAAGCCGTCGTATTTGCGGGGTAGGGTGATGCCCATCAAGCCGCCTTTGATCAGGGCATCCAAATTTTCGGAAGTGCCTTTGGCATAGACAACGTGACCGTCAACGACGGAAGGGCCTTCGTGGTCAACGTCTTCGGCGTTCGGACCGATGATGTCCGTACAAATCTGACCAGTCATTTCCAGTACTTTTTCGTAGCTGTCCATCGCATCCTCAAAATCCTGAGGAGCATAGTCGAACTGGTCTTTTTCAATAAAGTTCCGTTCCTTGAGCTCCACGATGTGTTTCATCAAGGGATGGTTCAGGTGGAACCTCAATTCGGGGGTGTCAGTATATAGGTTGGCCATCTTATTTCGAGTTTTTCTTGTAGTACTTAATCATTTTCGGAATCACTGTTGCAACGTCACCGTTGATCACGTAGTCGGCGATGGTGTTGATGGGCGCGTCCGGGTCATTGTTGATGGAAATGATCATGGCGCTTTCCTGCATGCCGGCGATGTGTTGGATCTGTCCGCTAATACCGCAAGCGATGTACAGTTTTGGACGAACGGTGGTGCCGGTTTGACCAACCTGGCGGCCGTGCTCGGCAAAGCCTGCGTCAACGGCTGCGCGGGAAGCACCCACTTCAGCACCGATGGTGGCGGCTAGTTCGAACAACATGTCGAAACCTTCCTTGGAGCCTACACCGTAACCGCCGCTCACCAGAATGGGCGAATTCTTGATGTTGATCTTTGATTTTTCGATGTGGCGTTCGATGATGCAAACGGCAAAGTCTGTATCGCTTACATATTCTGCAACATTCAAGTTGTTGACCACACCTTTATAATTGGGATCCAAAATTTCTTTTTTCATCACCCCTTCACGAACGGTGGCCATTTGCGGACGGCAGTCAGGGTTGATGATCCAAGCTACGATGTTACCACCAAAAGCTGGACGAATCTGATACAGCAAGTTCTCGTAAATTTTACCTTGTTTTTTATCTTCATGTGGGCCGATTTCCAAAGCGGTACAGTCAGCGGTCAAGCCACTGTGCAAAGCGGAAGAAACGCGGGGACCCAAGTCGCGGCCGACGCTGGTAGCACCCATCAGGGCAATCTGCGGTTTTTCGGCGGCAAATAGTTTGATGAGGATGGCTGCGTGAGGCAGGGTAGTGTATGGATATAAGCGTTTGTCGTCAGCAATATGCAATACGTCAACGCCATAAGGGAAAACCTGTGATTCAATGCCATTCAGATTGCTGCCAATAACAACAGCTTCCAGTTGACATTTCAGTTCATTGGCCAAAGAGCGGCCTTTAGTGAGCAGTTCAAGACTCACATCTCCGATGATACCATCTTCGATTTCGCAGTATACAAATAAGTTGTTCATAATGTTATCCGATGGTATGGTTGCTAATGAGTTCCTGTAACAAGCCTTCGATATCCGTGTCGGAATCGGTGAAAGTTTTGCTTTCCTTTGCCTGAAACACTACGCTCTCAATTCTTTTCACTTTAGTGGGCGAACCGCTTAGACCGAGTTCAATCGGTTCGGCAACGATGTCGTTGACACTCCATTCGCCAATTTGCAAGAATTCGCGGCTTGAATACAATTTCGTGTAGTCTTCGTTGGCTGCTTGCAATTCGTTGGGGATGCGGGCATATTTGTATTTCATAAGCAGACGGGCGTTGCGCGGGCGGCAATCGGGAGCGGAACCGTTTACGGTCACGACCATGGGTAACAGGCCTTCCAATATTTCAACACCTTTTTCGATGCGGCGTTTCACGCGAACGATGTTTTCACTGACGAGCTGAATATCTTCTGCATACGTGATCTGATTCATTCCCATTTTTTCACCTACCTGAGGTCCAACCTGTGCAGTGTCACCGTCGATAGCTTGGCGGCCACAAATGATGAGGTCGATCTTGCCCATCTTTTGGATGGCACGACTCAGTGCGTACGATGTGGCGAGCGTATCGGAACCTGCGAAGGCACGGTCACTCAAAACATAGCCACGGTCGGCACCACGGTATAGAGACTCACGGATGATTTCGGCAGCACGGAACGGACCCATTGTCAAAACGGTCACAGTGGTGCCTGGATTTTGATCTTTCAAGCGAAGCGCTTGCTCCAAAGCATTGAGGTCTTCGGGGTTGTAAATGGCAGGAAGTGCGGCACGGTTAACGGTTCCTTCGGGCGTCATGGCATCTTTGCCAACATTACGTGTGTCGGGAACTTGTTTGGCCAATACCAGAATGTTCAGACTCATATAGGATTGATTTTAATGTTTTTCAAGCCGTTAAATTTTCAAAAACGGCGCGACAAAGGTAGTTAAACCCTTGGATATTTTGCACAGTCATAGGCGAAATGAGCAAAAAAAATCACTAAAAAAATGAAAATTATTAGAGTCTGTAGCGAAGACCTAGAGAGATGTTAAAATTGAAGGGTTCTTCGGTGCGGTTCGATATCGGTTGGTCTGATGGAATGTACCAGGCTACACCTGGTTCAAAGTAGAGCAAGAAGTTTGTATTCAGGTTGTAACTGAGTCCGAACTGACCGGTCAGACTGGTTTGGATGCCTTGAATGGACTGGGTCCCTTTCCAGATTCCTTCATTGTCCACGGTGGAAGTCTGAACTCCAGCGAGTCCCTTTTCGATGGTTCCACCAACAGCCGAATAGACCACAAAATCGCCCCGCTTCACCAAATTAACGGCAATCTTAAGAGGTATGCCCAAGTAATGAAGTTCTTGCTTCAAGTCAAACGTGGTTCCGGTAATGTGATTGGCCAAATAGGTATATTGAAGTCCGGTGATTAGGTTCAAATCGTGAAAAATGGGAATGGAAACCGTTAGTCCGAAATTGACTGGCAGTAAATATTTTGTTTGGCAGTTTTGTAACATCGAAGCAGTAATATTGTCGGGGCCAACCCACTCATTGGGTGAAACTGTAACTGCCCTGAGCATGGAAGCCGAAGCACCCTCGAGACTGGCATAGCCTTCGGAAGCACTGCTGGCCACCGATTGCAATGCAAAACCAGCGTCCGATTTGGCGTTGACCATGGAAAGCAGTCGATTGGCACTGTTCATCCCCAATCCAAAGGACATTTTTTCCCGTCTCAACCTTAGTTTTCGGACGCGAGCAGCAGCATATGCCTCTTCAACGGAATACGCAGATTTGACTAACAACCTGGAACGAGATGGTTTGATTTTCGTCATTGTTTCGGGTGCAGTGGTATCCCTAACCGTGACTTCTTCGGAAACACTGTTTTCGGACGTTGCAACTAGGGATGTAGGAACCGAGGTGTACTTGGCATCGATCTTCAGTGTCTTGATGGCTGAAGGCGTGGCTAACAGTTGAGCCGTACGTTTTGATTCAACCATACGTTTTGACTGAAAGGCCTTTTTGGCAGGGTTTACTATCTGTTCTACGGTAGGAGCATTGGATCGGTTTTCGATGGAAGTACCCAATTGATTGGGCAAAAGGTAGAAAACAACCAGACTGGCTGCAGCTACTGCGGCAATGCTCCACCATGGAAACATGTGCACTTTTGGTGCCTGGACAGGTTTGCCCAATGCTTCACCGGCAAACATGGAATCGAAATCGGGAGCTTCGACAGTCTGTTCAAAGAGTTTGGAGCCAATTGCCGAACGCAACGAATCGCTCTCTAGGACATCCGTCCCAAAGAGTGTGTCGAAATCGGGGGCTTGAACTTCAGCGTTCATTAGCGTTGACCGAATCTTCTCGTATGTATCGCGTTCCTGCATCTTAAATTTTTATTTGACCTTGGAGAGCATCTCCTGCAACATTTGCCTCGCTCTGGTGAGGTACACCCTCGAAGAACTTTCTGTAATGTTCATTGCTTCGGCAATTTCTCGGTGTGAGTAGCCTTCCACCACAAACAAGTTGAACGTGGCCCGATAGGTGTCGGGAAGTCGTTGAATGACTTGAATCAATTCTGCGGCCTGCATTTGCTCCAAGATCCCTACTTCATTGTTGGAAAGTGAATATGCTTCTTCCACATCCATTTGATACCCTTCATCGTTCTGTTTCCGCAAAAATTCCAACGCTGTGTTGACCATGATCCGCCGGATCCAGCCTTCGAAAGATCCGTTGCCCTTGAAACTGTCCAAGTGCGTGTAAACCTTCAGAAAACCGTCGTGAAGCAGGTCCTTTGCCGTTTCTCTGTCTTTGCAATACCGCAGACACACAGCCATCATCTTGCCAGAATAAGTGTCGTACAGCCTTTTTTGAGCCACTCGATCACCTCCTAGGCAGTCCGAAATGAGCTGTTGTTCACTGTATTCAGAATCAGGCATGGTGCGTTCGTAAAATTATAGATGGATTTTGACGTCAGATGCTACAAAGTAACAAAAAAATAACAGGACATAAAAAAAAAGCTGCCTGGAATCACTTCCCGACAGCCCGTGTTTTGACGTTTAACGTCTCAACTCTACCTTGAAAATATTAATTGTTCTAAATCGTTCAGATTAGGGGATCAATTTGGACCTTGTCCGCCCATGCCACCACCTTGTCCGCCCATGCCACCGCCCATGCGTGAAGCACGTTCAGTATCTCTTTGTTTGAGTAGAGCATCGTATTTGACTTTTTGGTCGTCTGTCATGATTGCTTTTGCTTCTGCAGCTTGAGCAGTACGTTGATCCTGCATGGATTTCATCATGGCATCACGATCCATGTTACCCCCTCCAGCTCTCATTTCTGCAAAACGGATGGAATCTTTAGCGGCATACTTCAAATTCACTTGCAAAACCTTGGCAGCCTGTTCGGGGGTTAAAGCCAATGCTTTAACAATGCTTTCTGTTTCTGTTTTTGCGCGTTCGGAAGAAGATCTCATTTGACGGTTTCCCTGTCCTTGTCCCTGGGCCATAACGGTGGTGCTTAACACCAGAAGAGCGGCAGCGGCGATCGATTTAAATAGTTTCATTTTTTTTAAATTTTGATGTTTGTTTTCAGGATCAAAAATATACGTTTAGAGTATACAAAGCTAAAATGGTTTAATAAGTATCGGTAAAAGTTGAAAAAAATGTTCTGAATGGTATTTTGCAAGGTGTTTTCTGCTCTGGATATCATAATAATCATGTAAAAAATAAGCTATTTTTTTAATCCGTCTAACAGATTTAGCACTGCATCTTTCACGTTGATTGCCTTGGTAAGGCACTCCACGAAGCGGCTTCCGATGATGGCACCGGAGGCATTTTCGAAAGCGGAGTCCAAAGTCGCTTTGTTGGAGATGCCGAAACCGATAAGGCGGGGATTCTTCAAGCCCATTGAATTGATGCGGCGAAAGTAAGCTTGCTTGCTGTCGTTGAAGTTCTGTTGCGCACCGGTTGTAGAAGCGGAGGAAACCATGTAGATGAAACTGCTCGTGTGTTCGTCGATGGAGCGGATGCGATCGTCCGAGGTGTCGGGAGTGATGAGCAAAACCATTGCGAGGCCATAGCGGTCCATCATGGGCTTGAATTCCTCCAGGTAGTCTTTCATGGGCAGGTCGGGCAAGATGACACCGTCTACGCCAGCTTTCTGACAATCTCGGCAGAAGGCCTCTAAACCGTACTGCATCACCACGTTCAAATAACCCATCAAGAGAACGGGCATGGTGATTTCAGGACGCATGCCCTCGAGTTGGCTGAAAATCTTTTTTAGTGTCATCCCATTTTTCAGTGCTGCATTGCCGCTGGCTTGAATGACAGGACCGTCTGCCATGGGGTCAGAGAACGGAATGCCCACTTCGACCATGTTTACACCTTGCAACTGAAGTTCGCGCATGATGGGCAACGTATCCTCCAAATTTGGGTAACCCGCTGTGAAGTAGATGGAAAGGATGTTTTTTGACTTCTTGGAGAAAAGTTGATTGATTCTATTTTGCATGATTTTAAAAGGCTTGAATGAACGATTTCAGAAGTTCAGCGTCTTTGTGAGCAGGGCGAGTTTCAAATTTGCTGTTTACATCGATGCCTACCAGTTTGGGGTGGCTGAACGCTTTAATCCGCTCCACATCGTCAAGCCCGACACCACCGCTCAGGAAAAAAGGCGTTTCGCCTTTGTAATGCTCCAGGATTTCCCAGTTGAATTGCTTGCCGGAGCCGCCAGGAAGATTGCTTTTGGTGTCGAACAAGAAATAATCGCAGGAACCTTCAAACCCTTTGGTAGCCTCTAGGTCGGCCACTTCGGCCACGGAAATGGCTTTCATCACATGCAAACCCATATTTTTAAGTTCAGCACACATTTGAGGCGTTTCACGACCATGAAGTTGAACATGGCTGAATCCGTACTTGTCGCGAATGTGCAACACGTAGGCAACGGAGGGATTTACGAAGACGGCAACAGGCTCAATTCCTTGAGCCTTAAGCCGCTGAGCGACATAAAAAACCATCATCTCGACGAATCTGGAAGATTTGAAATAAAAGATGAAGCCCATGTAATCAGGGTTCAATGCAGCCACTTCCGAAATGTTGCTCGGTTCGCGCATGCCGCAGACTTTCAGTTTTAAGTTTCCGTTGATCATTGCAATGCTAAAATAAAATCAGACAACGCCGTTCCCGGATCGTTGTGTTTCATAAAATTCTCACCCATCAGGAATCCTTTGTAACCGGCTTCCCTCAACTTTATCACCGTGACAGGGTCGCTCAGGCCACTTTCGGAAATCCGTACGAATTCGGAAGGGATCTTGTCGGCTAGGTCGAATGAAACCTGCACATCGGTCACAAAGGTACTCAGATTTCGGTTATTCACGCCCACTAAGTCGGTAAAACGGCTGATGTAATCGAGTTCGGCTTCGTTGTGGACTTCTAAAAGCACCTCCATGCCGAGTTCATGCGCGAGTTCGCCCAAGTCATAGGCTTCGTCCAAGGTGAGGGCGGAAGCGATGAGCAGGATGACATCGGCTCCCAACACTTTTGACTCGTAAATTTGATAGGGGTCAATCAAGAAATCTTTGCGGAGCATCGGGCAATTCAGCACCTGACGCGCATTTTTGAAATCGCTGATGGCGCCACCGAAGTACGGATAATCCGTCAGTACCGAAACCCCGGAGCAACCGCCTGTCTGATAAGCACCTACGATGGATGCGACGTCTGCATCAGGGTGGATGTACCCTTTGGAAGGCGACTTTCGTTTAAACTCAGAAATGATGCCCGTTGTAGAGCCAATCAAGGCATTTTTGAGTGATAGTCCTTTTGGCAACCCCGTAGCCATGCTTTTCAAATGTTCGAGCGAAACAGCCTGACTGCGTTCAGCCACTTCCAGACGTTTGTCGGCTACTATTTTTTCGAGAATGGTCATGCGTTTAATTGTATGAATTTTTGAAATTTCTTCAAAGCATTGCCACTCTCCAGCGATTCGAGGGCGATGGCGACAGCATCGGCAAAACTCAATTTCGGGTCAATGACTTGAATGGCCACGGCTGAATTCGCCAAAACGACATTTTTCTGAGCAACTGTGCACGTATTGTTCAGCACGTTGTCGAAAAGTTCGGAGGCTTTCTCCACGGTGTCGCCTCCAAAAAGTTCCTCGGGTTTAACGGTTAAAAAGCCGAGATCGGCCGGTTTAACGACTTCTTCACCCGTATTGCGGACAATTTTCATGTCGCCGGTCAGCGAAAGTTCATCGTAGCCGTCCAAACTGTGGATGATGGCGAAATCAACGCCGGTCTTTTGGTAAGTGTATTCATACAACCGAGCCATTTTCAGGTTGTATACGCCCAAACATTGACGGCGCGGTTTTACTGGACTCACAAGCGGACCCATCAGGTTGAAGAACGTTCTAACGCCCAGAGCTTTACGAATGGGTGCAACCGTTTTGAGTGCGGCATTGAACAGTGGTGCATGCAGGTAGGCCAAATTGCTTTCCTCGATGGAACGCTTTAGCTTGTCCACATCCGTTGTGAATTTCACCCCATGTTGTTCCATGGCATTGGAAGAACCAGATACCGAAGTGGCTCCGTAGTTTCCGTGTTTGGCTACCTTATAACCGGCTCCTGCCAAAACGAGGCAACTGATGGTGGATATATTAAAGGTGTTCTTCGCATCGCCTCCAGTACCGACAATGTCGATGGGATCGTATTCGGACAGGTCTACGCGGTGGCATAAGTCCAACAACGCTTTCTGAAAGCCAGCCAGCTCATCTACGGTGATGCTCCGCATCAGGAAAACACTCATGAAAGCAGCAATCTGGTGTTCATTGTATTTGCCCGAACCGATGTTCAGCATTATTTCGGCGGCTTCCTCCGAAGACAAATATTTGTGTTCGAACAGGTGGTTGAGTATTTGTTTCATAGCTTGATCCAGTTTTTAAGAATGTCTTTACCTAGAGGTGTCAATACGGATTCTGGGTGAAATTGAACGCCGTGTATGTTGAAATCACGATGTTGCATGGCCATGATCTGGCCTTCGTCGTCCACGGCTGTGACCTGAATGCAATCGGGCAGGTTTTCCGGACTGACGGCCCAGGAATGATAGCGGCCTACATCAAAGCGTTCAGGCAAACCTGCAAACAAGGGGTCCTCGGCAATGACTTGAATGCTTTCAGAAAGTCCGTGGTGCACGTCGGTCAGATTGATCAAAGTGGCGCCGAAAACTTCGCAAATGGCTTGATGGCCGAGACAAACGCCCAGGATGCTTTTGGACGGGGCGTACATGCGGATGAGATCCAACAACAGCCCGGCTTCAGAAGGAATGCCTGGACCAGGTGAAAGCACGATTTTGTCGTATTGGACGGCATCTTCCAGTTTCAGTTTGTCGTTTCGCACCACGTCGATCGTGGCGTCACAGATCTCGTGCAAAGCATGCACCAAGTTGTAGGTGAACGAGTCGTAATTATCGAATACTAATATCTTCATGGTCTTAGTTTTTTAATTGAACGGCCATTTCCAGGGCTGATTTTAGTGCAGCCAATTTGATATTGACTTCTTGCAATTCGTTTTCTTCCACCGATTTGGCTACGATGCCTGCACCTGCCTGAAAGTACAAGGTGTTGTTTTTGCTCAGGAAGGAACGGATGGTGATGGCTTGGTTGAAATCACCGTTTAATCCAATGTAACCGATACAGCCTCCGTAGAAACCACGGGCATGCGTTTCTACTTCGTCGATAAGCTCCAGCGCACGTACTTTTGGAGCGCCCGAAAGCGTCCCTGCGGGGAACGTATCTGCAAACAGCTTGATGACGTTGGTGTTCGGCTCCAACTCGCCGCTGACACGGGAAACCATGTGCAGCACGTGCGAATAATATTGGATTTCCTTGAAAATCTCCAGTTTCACGTTTTTGGAATTTCGGCTTAAATCGTTGCGGGCCAAGTCCACTAGCATCACGTGCTCAGCGTTTTCCTTGGGGTCGCGGCGAAGCTCTTCGGCCAACAGCAAGTCCTTTTCATCGTCTCCAGTGCGGCGAAACGTTCCGGCAATAGGGTCGATGTAAGCCTTGTTTTTCTTGACCACCAGATGCGCTTCGGGCGAGGATCCGAAAATGCGGAAAGAGCCGAAGTCGAAATAGAACAGATACGGGCTGGGGTTTATGGAGCGCAGGGCGCGGTAGGCTTTGAAATCGTCACCTGCATATTTTTGGGTGTAGCGGCGGGAAAGCACGATTTGAAAGGTGTCGCCGCGGTAGCAATGTTTCTTGCCTTTCGTAACCATGTCCATATAGGCTTGGTCTGTGATGATGGCTTTTTCCTCGCCTTCCAGCATGAAGTTGTAGGAAGCAAAGTTGCGGTTGTCTAGGAGCGCCAATACGGTTTCCATATCGGTTTCTTCCCCATCGAACAGGTTCTCCACTATAGTGAGTTCGTTCTTGTGGTGGTTGATGCCGATGATGTACTTATATAAAATGTATTGAATATCTGGCACTTCTGAACCATCGTTCACCGTTTTCTCAATCTTGACATCCTCAAAATATCGGACGGCATCGTAGGCGGTAAAGCCGAACAGACCGTTGAAACCCAAGGTGTTGTTGTCTTCAATAACTGGAAACGACTGAATGAAGGCCTGAAAACGCTCGGGGACATCGACTTCGGGTGTAACGATCGTTTCACCCTTGCTGCCGTCCGGGAAGGATTCAGCGATGATGCCTTTTTCGAGTTTGAACTGAGCCACCGGTTGAAAGCCAATGAAAGAGAAGCTGTTTTCTCCGCCGTGGTAGTCGGAACTTTCCAATAGGGCAGAGTGAGGGAATACATCCCTGATTTTCAGGTAAATGCCTACTGGTGTTTGTAGGTCGGCCAGCAGTTTGCGTGATAAAGTGCGAATGGAATAATTCATAGCGCTTATTTGTTAAAATGGTTGACGTAGGTTTCCATGTCCTTGTCGCCGCGGCCTGATAAATTGATGACGACCACATCGGTGGGCTTAAAGGTCATCATGCCGAGGGCGGCTAAAGCATGGGCGCTTTCCAGCGCGGGGATGATGCCTTCGAGGACAGTCAGTTCGAAAGCGGCTTTCAACGCTTGGTCGTCTGTCGCTGCCAGTACTTGTACGCGGCCTTCCTTCGCCAAATGGGCGTGGATGGGACCGACTCCCGGATAATCCAGACCAGCGGAAATGGAGTAGGGTTCGATAATTTGACCGTCTTCGGTCTGCATGATGAGGGACTTGCAACCGTGCAGGATGCCGAGGCGTCCGAGCAAAATAGAAGCGGCGGTTTCAGACGTGTCGATGCCAAGGCCGGCTGCTTCGACGGCGACTAATTGAGTACGTTCTTCGTCCAGAAAATGATAAAAAGCGCCAGCTGCGTTGCTTCCACCGCCGATGCAAGCGATGACGTAATCGGGGTAGTCGCGACCTTCATGCTCTTTTAATTGAACTTTGATTTCCTTGCTGATGACAGACTGGAATCGAGCGACCATGTCGGGGTAGGGATGAGGCCCGACGGTGCTGCCTATAATATAATAGGTGTCCTCTGGGTTGCAGCACCAGTCGCGAATGGCTTCGTTTGTGGCATCCTTGAGCGTCATGTTGCCGGAAGTGACAGGTACAACTTTGGCTCCCAGCATCTCCATTTTTTGGACATTCAAATGTTGGCGTTCCACATCGGTCTTGCCCATGTAAACGACGCATTCCATATTCATCAAGGCGCAGACGGTAGCGGTTGCTACGCCGTGCTGTCCGGCACCGGTTTCAGCAATGATGCGGGTTTTTCCCAAACGTCTGGCCAATATTATTTGACCGACCGTATTGTTGATTTTGTGTGCGCCGGTATGGTTGAGGTCTTCCCGTTTGAGGTAGACCTTGCAGCTGTACTTCTCGGAAAGTCGTTTGGCCAGATAGAGCGGGGTCGGCCTTCCTACATAATCCTTAAGCAGGGCATCCACTTCGGCCTGAAACGTAGGGTCACCCATGATTTTGAGGTATTGCTCCTTCAGATTCCTCACATTGTTGTAAAGAATCTCGGGGACATAGGCACCTCCAAATTCTCCGTAAAATCCGTTTTCGTTGACTTGATACATATCAGTTGTTTTTGAAATTTTGTATAAAAAAAGGCCTGCTGTGAGTTCAGCAGGCCTTTCGTATCTTTTTTATCTTTTATAAATGTGCACGGGCTCTTTACCTCACCAAGTTTGTTGAAGTTTACCAAGCCACCACCAATTATTGCACATCATTGTGTTCATGTCAATTTTGAATATGGAGCAAAAGTAAGTAATTTATTTTATTGTGCAAAAAAAAATACTCGGAATGAAATTTTGAATTTGTTAAACTCGGTTGTATCTTTACGTATTATGTGCCGTTAATTAACCCAAACCTAAGATACAATGAAAAAGAATGTAGCTTTTCTACTCTCTGTACTGATTATTGGCAGTATGTTGGTCTCCTGCGGTGACAAGACTCAAGAATTGACTTATGCAGATCTTACCGTCGAACAGAATAAGACAAAGATGCAAGACGACGGCCTTGCTACCATGGAGAAATTGAATGGCATGACCGATCTTTCTGGAGTCTACGCCATCAATGACTTGAACAACCTGATGAATTCAACTTCTGCTTTTAATGCTCCATACGCACAGGCAGTAACCAAGTTCATCGCACCCATTGTGGGAATGAGTAAGAATGTCAATAGCTTGACAAGCCTACGTGCAGGTGGATTTGTGATTTTCGGTTTAGTGGATGCTTTGCAGGAAAATGGTGGCGTATATACGTATGTTCCGGCGACACAGTCATTTACGAGAGCTGCCAACACGACGGAGATTACATTTATTTACCCGATTGGGAACAGCACCACTAACAATGGCAAATTGTCCGTCAAGAATATTGTGGTTTCTGCTTCTACCATCCATGATAATGCTGAACTTATAAAAAGCGTGGATGTGACACTGACAAAAAATACGTCATCCTTATTCAATCTGGAACTTCGTGCCACTTACGATGCTGAAGAAACTCCTACCTCCATGTCGACAGCTATGACTTTTGTGGAAGGGTATGAATTCACACAAAGTTCGACACGATCAAATGGCGAAGTTTCTTGGTCGATGGCTTACACGTTGAATAATGAAAATTTGTTGAGTGCTCATTTCAATACCTTGGGAAACTTTACAAACGATGCCCTGAATAATACCGGTTCTCTGGAAAAAGATGATTGGATCGATCAGGTTGTGGACAATGCCAATGCAAGTGTTCAGTTGGGAAACATGAAGGTTACAGGGGTTGTTGATTTCAATAAATTGAAGGCCGCCCATGACAAAGCCTTCCCCGACGGAGAATCAGATTCGAAAGCCGATGCCGATCAGTTAAGCGGCATGTACAATCACTATGTAACCCTGATTGTTTTGTATGCCAAAGAGGGTACTGCCATTGCCAAATCGAATTTCTACACTAAAGAATCATCCAATGGGTATTCTAATTACCAAACCTATCAAAACGTAGAGTACACTTCCTACAGTTCAAGTTTGCAATTCGTTTTCAAAGATGGTTCTGCTATGGACGAAAGCTTCTTTGAACAGGGATTCGATGACTTATATATTGCATTCGACGATATAGTTGTGGCATTTCAAACGAATTATGGTTCATGATAGTGTGAACCCTTGAATCGCATTCTCCCCTTGCTGCTGTTATTTTGCTTCCCCCTGTCTATTTGGGGGAGCAAAATAACATTGTCATATACGGATGAATCGAATGATACTCTAGCGGTCAGGGATACGATTCACAGGACGCTTCGTGAAGTTCAGGTGGAAGACAAAAATCAACGAAGTTTCCGTTCCACTTTTGCTGGCAGCGATTTGTTGAAAAGTAGTGAAATTAGAAACCTTCCTGCTTTTCTTGGAGAGTCCGACGTCTTAAGAGCACTCCGTCTTTTGCCGGGTGTCCAGTCTGTCAGTGAGGGTAACAGCGGGGTTTATGTGCGAGGAGGTTCAGCTGGGCACAATCTTTTCATGTTGGATGAAATGGAAATCTTGAACCCATCGCATCTAATGGGGCTTTTCTCCGTATTTAATCCGTTGACTGTGGGGGAGATGGAAGTCTATAAAGGAAATGCCCCCGTTCAGTTACAAGGCCGGCTGGCATCGACCATTCTCGTCAATTCTGTCCAACCCAATTCTACGAACAATGGACTGGAGTTGAATCTGGGAACACTGAGCACTTCCATGTCTCTAATCCGTTCCAGTACGGATGAACGCTTTACGATGGTTTTAGGTTATCGCCGAAGTTATCTGGAAACCTTGGGCTGGATTACCTCCCAATTCATTAGTGACCAAAGGAACTATTTTCGCAACAATCAGTATTTTTTCGAGGATTTTAACGGAAAACTTACTTATCGGCTGAATTCGAAAACCAAACTTGCTTTGAGTTGGTATACCGGTCAGGATCGTTTCCACTTTCAGGATGCTAATTTGGAATACAATGCCATCTCCAATTGGGGGAACCAAAGCATCCTTTTGAACTTGGATCGAACTTTTAATCCGGAATGGACATACTCTACGTCGATCGGTTTTACAAGTACGCATTCCTGTTTGACCGGCAATATGTTGGACAACAGTCTGGCATTTTTAAGTTATCTTGAACAATACCAATGGAAGAACCTTTGGGATTACAGACATGGAAATCATCAACTTCAGTCTGGTGCAGAGTTGTTTTTGCAGGAAGCGGTACCCATGAGAATGTCTCTGTACTACAATGCAAACAATGTATTGAAACATCAAAACTTCTCAAATGCTGGAATGGTTTTCTTTTCGGGCGACCAATACCGAAGTCCCTCTGGAAAAACAATGTTATATGGAGGCTTGCGTATGACAGTGAACGCTCCGCTCGGACCCTACGAATATGGTGAAAAACAGGTTCCTTCGGGCAAAATAGTCAAAGTATGGTTCAATGTTTCACCCGTTTTTTCCATTTCGCATTTTCCACAACGTGGTAAGTCGTTGAAGGCATCCTTGTCCGTGAATGAACAGAATGTGCATTTGTCTTCCCTTAGTGCCATACCGTTGCCCTTCGATTTATGGGTGCCTACGACAGCTCGCCTTCGACCTGAAACGGCGGATCAGCTAACCTGTGGTTATTATTCGACCGGAAGTGCACTGGATTGGTCTGTGGAAGGATATGTCAAGGATATGCACCATCAGCTGCTTTTCAACGTGGTAACCGACAATACCAATAGTTTGGGTTTCGAGGACCAGTTCTTTACAGGAAAAGGTCTTGCGTATGGCCTAGACGCGTCGATGAAGAAGAATTGGGGCATTTATGCTGCAAAACTGAGGTATTCTTATGCCCGCTCTTTCCGTTCCTTTGAGAAAATCATGGATGGAGATTGGTTTAGGGACAAATACGATCGTCCCCACGATTTCAACTTGCAACTGACCTGCACACCCAACAGTATTTGGGATTTTTCACTTTTGTGGACGTATGCTTCCGGCTGCAATCTGAATTTGCCGACGGGGCGTTGGTGGATGTCGGGTTTGATCATGAACGATTACGATCAGTTCAATGGTTTTCGTCTACCCGCTTACCATCGTCTCGATATTTCTGCAAACTGGCATTTGAAACCCCGATTTTTTCGAGAATCGGTTCTGAATTTTTCCATAGTGAACCTATACAACCGGTCCAATCCATATTTTGCCTATTTCCGAGTTTATATGGACGAAAACCGTTACCACTTAAATGTGAAATCCTACCAAATATCGTTGTTTCCCATTATGCCGTCGGTTAGTTGGCGGTTTAAAATCTAAATGATGTCTAAGTCTTTTTTTCTTTTAATGGTCTTGTTTCTGCTTTCCTGTACGAATGAAATCGAACTGGAACAACCGAGCTATCAATCAAAAATTGTAGTGGATGGTTTTATTGAATCGAATGGTTTCGCCAATGTATATCTGATGCATAGTTCGCCTTTTCTGTCGGAGTACGACTCTGCCTCGGTTCAGGCAACATTCATGAATGCTGCCAAGGTGACATTGACTTGTTCTAACGGGGATTCTGAAATTCTGACTTTGTTTCGACAAAATACGTTTTTCCCGCCATTCGTCTACAAGACCATTCGGATGAAAGGCATTGCAGGAAAGGCCTATTCTTTGAAAGTGGAATTTGGCGGAAAGATCGTGACATCAACGACTACCATTCCGCAACCTCCGACCATCACTAATTTTGAGATGGAAACTCGTACGGACAGCTCTGGTTTGATTAAAATAGGTATTGAGAAAGAGGTGGATGTGACGAGCTATGCTTTCATCCAATACAAAAGCATTTTGGCAGATCAGAATTTTCATCCTGCCGGCGTTCCAGTCTACAAATTAGATGGATTGACCAATGAGGAAAGCATGTATGTACTTCGCTGTGATGAAAACAACCTTTATTTGGTGAATCACTCAAAACAAGCGTATTCGAATTGGCCCAAGAATATGTTCTCTGTTAAAGATAAGGTACTGGTAAAATTCGGGTTGGTCGACGTTGCCTCGTATCAGATATTAAAAAGCCTTTTTGCTGATGAAGCAGTACGTAACAATCCGTTTGCTTTTAGCTCAGCAGGAATACAGAGCAACATTATCGGAGGAATTGGTCGTTGGACAGGCATCGGTGTAGCACCGATTTGGGTTTACTGACTCATACTGAAAAAGGTTTACAGTATTTGCTTTGTAATGTGTAAACTTTTTTCCGTATAAGACGATATGAAAATCACGAAAAAATACCAAATAGTGCTTATTGTTTGCCTTTTAGGCATTGAGATATCGTGTATATCCACCAAGAATTCAAATACGTCATTAAAAGATAAATACGGTATTGGCGTTGATAAAAAATGGTAAAAAATTCATAGCAAAAAGCCAGACTGAGACTGAGGTAAAGAAAACAGTTAATAATTACAACCAGATACTATTGGCACTTGAAGGTGGAAATGCCGCTTCTTTTTTAACTAAAAACGTAGACAATATGAACGTATTTCCTGTAGAAGTATATCTGATTGACAGCGCATCCTTTAAGTCCATCAATGATAACACCGATATATTTAGCTTATTAAAACCCATAAAAGAATCCACATACTATTTTTTTGAGGGGAAGGACTTTATCAGAAGTCAGGTCTTGATTTATCACAACGGCTCATGGAATCCTGGATGGGGAGGTGGAATGATTTTCAATGAAACCTTCGTGCCCAAACTTAAGGAAGTTCTTATAGAGAAACACCTGCAATGTTTTACTATAAAACTTCATCTATATGGTTCATATAATCTATACTACCACACTTTTGTGGATGAAACCGGTAAATTAATGTGGCTAAGCGAAACGTATGGAGTACTTCCAATAAGTCATGCATTTAAACGAATACCTAAAAATCTTTGATTGTTTTTAGACGGATGTTGCCAGCTTAAGCAGCAAAAACATTCTGAGCGCCCCTGCCGAATTCACTCGCATTCCCCACTTGCGAAACGTGGAGACCAACACGCTCGACGGTGAGTTCGACGGCTTACTCGTTACCTACGATTGGAGCGGCAAAGTGGTGGTCAAGGAGACTGTCCTGTCGATGACCATCAAATCCGACAAGCAAGCCATCGTGGCCGAATGGCGGGAGCAGGGAGCAGACACGGTACAGGTAAAAGGGACATGGACCGAATCGGGTCTAGTCTTCACCGATGCCTTCCAGCACCGCAAGGGTCATTACGACGTAAAAGGCAAGACTTTGTGGACTTTCACTGATGCACAGCTTCAGCTGCTTTCCGACGATTCCACGAGCTATCTGACAGGTAACCTTCAGATGTACTCACCAGAGACGATGGAGCCCAATCAGCCTGTCTATCTGACGCTTCGAAAGACCACCAAAACAGTGCTCGCACCAACGCCAGACCAAGGCTTCAGCGTCTATCCCAACCCCTTCGAGAAAGGGCTTAATATCAGCTTTTTCCAACAGAAAGCATCTCTTGTTCAGGTGGCCGTCTACAAGACTGGCGGGCAGCAGGTCTATGAATCTACGCTAGGGCTCTATCCCGAAGGGCAGCAGAATCTGACTCTGACTCTCCGCCTGAATCCGGGCGCATACGTGCTCAAGCTTTTTACGGGCGAGAAAGTCTATCAATCGGTACTCATCCGTAAATAAATAAGAAACGCTATGAATACATTAAAAAAATGCATACTTTTAGGGATATTAATGCTTAACCTGATGCCCTACATGCAAGACGGAAAATTGAAGTGGACGACAGCGGAAGTGGGCGCGCAACTATATTATACAGAGGCTATTATTGTTCCTGGGTTCGTATGGCAATGTGGAGAGAATGCACATAAATATAAGTCATCATATTATTTCTATTCAGACGAAGAATGTGAGACACTAACAACAAAACCAAGCCTAGTGTTAAGTTGTGATTCTAAAGCAATTGATATTTATTGTTCAAACTCTCCAAGTGCACTTACATATTTAAGAGAGAATTGGTGCGTATTTTTAATATTGCAAGCACTCACAGGAGCTGACATTTGCAATATTGCTCAAGATTATTACCTCAAAGTTGAGAGTATACTCAATGCTACCTGTGCACTTGATAATCCCGTCGATCTATCTAAATTATCAACTTTTTTTTCATTATATGGTATAAGTACTGAAAGAAAATCTGGTGATGCCGAAACTATTATTTGTTCTTAAAACACTGGTCAAGGTGTTATCTTACATTTTTCTAACCACTCAAAATTAGCATATAAGTTTGCTAAGGCTCAAAATAAAGGAATTGAACACGCTTATATGAGTATATATGATCCATGGGATGGTTCTTGCACTGATGGCCTTAGTCTCACAGGAGCTTATTGGAGCAATGATGTAACAATTGTAAAATGATGAAAACAGCATACCAAATTTGCCTTATTCTACTAATTGTTGGAATGGGCGTTTCTTGTAAGAGTAACAAATTGTCATTATCAACAACTAAAGACAAATACGGTTTAGTCGTCGATAAAAAATGGGAAAAGTATTTGATAGAAAGTAAAACCGTTGTAAAAAAAACAGTCAACGATTTTCAACAATATTTCATAGGAATGTTTGATGAAAAGGATGTTCCAGCTTATTATTATATAGACGTAAATAAATATGAAGCAATCCCAGTTGATGTTTATTTGATAGACAGCCTCACTTATAGTGCTCTTGATGAGAATACGGACTACAAGACGATTTTAAAACCCTATAAAGAAGCTGCAAAATACTATTTTCTAGAGCATGGTGAATTTGTAAAGAGTGCTACAATGGGCTTTGAAAATGGAAAATGGGTAAGAATAGATGGCGGTCCTTCTTTTTTTGATAAAACTTATGCGAAAAAACTAACTGAAATTATTTTTGAGAAAAAATTAAGATACATGTCTATTTTAGTAAAAGCTTCTAAGTTCACGCGCTTTTTCAATGCATTTATTGATGAAAATGGGAAGTTTATGATTATCAATGAATCTGGGAGAGTTTGGCCAATAGGAGATGTTTTAATTGGATTTTAAAAGGTGGACTTGCAAACTTTTACCGGACATACAGTTAAGCGACATTCATAACTAAATCCTTAATTCATTCCCCGTTCTTTCTTGATTTGATCGTAGGCAGCATTCACTTCCTTGAATTTGTCGTTGGCTGCTTTCTGAACATCTTCTCCTAGGTGTTCCACTTTGTCCGGATGGTGCTTCACAGCCATGCGTTTGTAGGCCTTGCGAACTTCTTCGTCAGTTGCTTGCTGGGTGATTTCCAATATTTTGTAGGCACTTTCGGGATTCTTTACAAACATAGCCTGAATGGACTCGTAATCCACCGCGGAGATGCCCAACCAGTTGGCAATATTTCGAATGGTTTGCACTTCGTCGGGGTGAACGTATCCATCGCTTTTGGACAAACCGAACAGGTAGTGGATAAGCTGCAAGCGAGAGGCATGGTCCATATACATCTTGATCTGTGTGCAGACTTCCCTTAGGTCGATGTCTTGTTTGAGCAATTCACGTAGCATGGCAATATAGTTTTCTGCCTTGGCCTGTCCGAATTGGCGCTTGAAGAATTCCTTCACATAATCCAACTCCGATTTGAGTACCTGTTTGTCTGATTTCATGACAGCTGCCGACAAGATGAGCAGGCTGACGCCGAAATCACCGGGTTGGGTTTGGGGACGTCCCATGCGGGCCTGGCCGAAACCACCTTGTGTGTTACTTACGTGTTCTCCTGTTAATGCATTGTCGAACATGGAGCCAACTGCGAAACCAATGATTCCTCCCATCACTCCGCCAAAGGCCCAGCCCATGACACCACCAATCCATTTAATTGCTCCCATCAGGTTTATAATAATATTCAGCTGCAAAAATAAGATTTTTAAATCTATAAAACTTAGTAAGAAATAAGATTAAAATATCATTGATTTAAAGTAAATAAAATATATATTTGCAAAGTGTTAATAAATCAATAAATAATCATTTAAAAATGCTTTTATGAAGAACCTTAAACTTTTCTTATTTTTTCTTGCAATCCTTTTCATGGTTGCTTGTACAAAGGATGAATCCATTCAAAATCAGGAGATTGAACAACCTGAGGCGGTGATCGATCCGGGGATTGAACTTAAAAACAAATTGCTGAATGAGTATGCATTGGTATTGGCCAAAGCGGTCGGGCAAAAAGAATTGCGGACCCTCATCCGGAACCGTGCTGTCCAGAAATTCGATGGTGACTATGATGTGCTAGTCGGTAGTTTGGAAAAAGAGCTTTTAACTGCTTCGGACTGTTCTGTGAAGGATTTGATTCGAAAAATGCAACAAGGAGATCCTTTTCTGCGTAGCGTTGGGGGGCATTCTACCAAGAGCGATTTGGACGAGATCACCACGCTAATTCCAAACGTGCAGGTCTCCGTGCCAATATTGTGTGAGGAGTGGGATCCTGCAACCTTTGTGCCTTTGGTGGCAGTTCTACCTTACGATTACAAAGAACAGCCGGGTAATAAGATCACAGCCTATGATGCCGATGGCAACACGTATCAGTTGGACGCAGACAATGAGCCTGGATTTCCGGTTTTGGTGGTAGGCCGCTCCGAACGGGTGGATGAACAAGGGAAGTTGGATACTGCAGCTTACTACCAAACCATTCCAGCGTTACCTGGATTGAGGTCTATGAATATTTTACCGGAATATCCCGAGAAACTTATGCTCACACACGGTTCATCCAAATCATTGTTGCTTGAATGGACAGATGTGGCCAATGAAACTGGTTATGAAGTTTGGCGTATGTCGGGAACTGTTTTTCAAAAGATTGTTCAAATGGATGCCAATGATAACAATTTTGTGGACGTGAATTTGACCGCTAATCAAAAATATTGGTATAAGGTTCGGGCTAAAACGGTGGATGGTTTTTCATCCTGGTCACCCATCATGGCTACGACAGCATCCAGCCGAAGTGACAACGAGTGGCTTAAAATCAAGCGAATGAAGTTTTCTAAAAGTACTTTGAATGCTGTGGAAGGATGGATTTCGGGTGCTCCTGAAATCAGGTTGCGGGTTGTTCAAGGGAGCGAAGGTGGTGCCACCAACGTGTACACCTCTGGTATGCTGGAACCTAACAATAGAGGTGATATTTGCGATACTTGGTGGAATAAAGAGGTCACAATTTTTGCTTGGTCGACAAATGTTTACGGAACTGTGTTGAGCTTCGACTGGAGGGAGGAAGATTGGTTGCAACACGTCGATTTTCCGCTTACAGGTAGTTATGAGGATAAGAGTTCAGGTGGAACTGTCAAAGTTGGTGGAACTGTCCTGATAAAAAATGATCCTGGTGATGATGTAATCGGTAATACTTCCGTGATGTGGTGGCAGGAAAAGAGCCAAATCTACGATCTTTCAGGCTTCCAATGGCAGTTTACCTATTGAAATAGCGACATCCAATGGGCAAGCGTTTGATCATTTCAAGGAGGGAATTTTATTTTTGTCGTCGTTCGTCGACTAGGATCGTTCCGTTTTTAGTTAAGCCTTCTGTGCTTATGATCAGACTCTTGCCACTTGCATTGTTGTAGAATTCAACCTTTGCCTTACCCTCATTATTAATGACGACATCGGGGTTCCAATACAAGGTACGACGGTAGTCTGGGTCAAGGATGGGAATGCCAGGTCGATAAATGGGTGAATAAAACTCTTTCGATTCGGAATACCCCTGAAAGGTCGTATTCCGAATGCCGATGGGTTCCTTTTTTTGCTGACCGTTTTTAAAGAAAGTAAGCATGACAATAACATGTTCGGTTACATCCTGTGGATAGTAATAACGAACAATGTCACGATCCTCTACGATCATGACCTTTTCCACTTCATCGCCCAACAGGTCCTCAATCTTGCGGGATGTTGTTAATTCAGAAGGTGTGCCATTAAATAAGAAATGGACCAGTTTGCCTTTATACCGGTAATCGACCGAATCATCTTCTCTAGGGGTAATGGTAAAGTATTTGTTTTCTTCCTCAAGCATGTGTACGATGTCAGTCGCTTCCGATTCGCCAATATCCCGATGTGAATCTGCAATTTTACTAACATCGTAGCCAATGCTAGCTTTACGGGTTGCTTCTTGAATCGGAGTGAGCGTTCGTTTTGCGGTTTTGACCACTTCCTTGAGGGTATATTCTTTGTAGCCTTCCGGATTTGTGGGCGAAGTTTCACTGGTGTATTTAATTTCGCCGAGCAGCAAAGCGGTGGAGTCTGGAATGGGTTCAGGTATTTTCAGTGAATTGTCCAACCAAACTTCTTTGTCAAAGCCAGTATAACCTCTGGGTTCGGGGGCAAAGACTCGATTCAGCAGAATTCGGTATTCTTTTCGTTTGTCTTCGTTCTTTGTCTGAATGTTCAAGTCCCAAACACCGTACATGTCCAACAAAAAATTAAAGTCACCGTTTTCATCCGTTTTGCATTCGCCTTTGTAAGACTGATTCCCTTTGATCATCCAAAAGTGGACGTCAATATTATTTTTTTCTTTCTTGCCCAAAAGCGAAAGTACTTTACCATCAATTAAGATGCCTTCTTCGATGGGGTATTTGGCAGTAAAGGGCTCAAGCCCTTCCATCTTTTTCCAGGAATAACGACGCCAACCCTGAGTCAACATCAGCAAATCGAGGCCTTGCAAGCGTTCGGTATTCGATTCTTCAAAATACCAAGAGGGGTTTTCAATGTACCCTTTCAAGTCGGAGGACAAAAGTAAATTGGTAGCGATGTTGCCGTTGTCGGAATTTCCAAAATTGCTATTTTCACCATCGCGAACTGCTAGGGAAACCACACCCCCAATGGCGCTACTATCCCTGCTAAGCGCTTGAATGGTAAGACCGATTTTTTCGTAAGGCTTGTAATGAATTTTATCGGGAACAACCTGAAGATTGGCTTTTAGAGTTGATTGTACAAATAGAAGACGTTCACAACGAATGTGTCCATCTGAATCGTAAAGGGTCAACTGACAGATTCCGTCGGGCAGGTTTGTCTTTTTGAAGGCCAGCATTGTGCCATCCTCTTTGATCGTTAGAACTCTGAAATCTAGTATTTGGCCTCTACACATCAACACCAAAGCCAAAGAGTCCGATTCTGGCAATTGGGGACTTTTCTGGATCATGACCCTGAATCCACTTTTTGATAGATTGAAAGCGGTCATGACATAACCGGACGTATCTGCTTTTGGAAGGTCAAATCTGGTTTCAGTTTTGTTGTAAACGACTTTCGCCGTGCATTTTTTCCCATCCGAAAACAAAGTGAAGGCTCCCATGCCATCGTGTTGAGTCTTAATTGCAGCGACCTCTTCACCCGTTGAATTGTATATGAACCCGTTGATATCTATGCTTTTACCTTGCTGGTCCGTTGCTTTGAAAGCGACCTTCGATTCTATCCCCTTGATTAGATTTCCACCCTCCGGATAGAAAGATACGTTGATCTTATCTCGTTTAGGCTCTTTTTCACGCAGTACAGGAATAGTGAATTTACGATAGGTCATTTCCCGTTTCGTATAATCACCTTCGTTTTCAGGCTCGTCAAATACTGGAAAAACCCGGGAAAAAATCACTTCCGGCCCGAAGTTCATCATACAGCGGGTGTATGCCCGAACTTCATAAAAACCAGCTTTTAGAGAATCTGGCAACTGAAATTCACCGCGACATGCACCATCTTCTATTTTAAGCTTTTTGTTTTCAATGACATAACCCTCAGGGGAAAGCAAATCCACATAAAGCGTTTTGCTCATGTTGGTCTGTGTATTGTTGACAGCTTTGACCACATAAGCTTTAAACCAGATCGTCTCACCCAAAAAATAACCCGTATTGTCAAAATGAACGTACACTTTTTCCTGCGCAAAATCGTGGTTGAATTTTGCTGCTTTTTTGGCGAAAGATAAAAGCTTGATTGAAGCAGTGTTGTCCACCTGACCAGATAAACCGGCTAATGCCAGTGAAAAAAGCAGCAACAGGAAAATGGACAAACGTTTCATGGTCAAAATTATGCAAATTTGTTAGTAACTATTTTGCGCCAAACTTTCTGCACAGCGTTCACCATCAATTGCTGCACTTACGATGCCACCTGCATAACCAGCACCTTCACCACATGGGAAAAGCCCAGATGTTTCCAGATGCATCAATCGTTCAGGGTCGCGAGGAATACGAATTGGAGAGGATGTGCGGGTTTCTACACCCAAAAGTAAGGCCTCGTTTGTCAGATATCCGTTGTGGCTCTTCCCAAAAAGGCGGAACCCCTCTTGCAGCCGACTTGAAATGCCTTGTGGCAACCATTCATGAAGGGCTGAACTCACCACGCCGGGTGCATACGAGGATTCGGGCAGGGTGGAAGACATTTTTCCGGTCGTGAAATCCACCATTCGTTGGACGGGTGAAATCTGATTGCTACCTCCTTGCTGAAAGCTACATCGTTCCAAATGTTCCTGAAAGTGCATCAACACGAGTTCAGGCGTTGTTCTGGCAATAACTTCAAGGGTTTCCGCAATACCCATTGAGCCATCCGTTCCAAAACCGAACGGGTTTACAGATTTGCCTGAAAAATCAAGATCTTCGCTGTGAAATTCCACGACCAAGCCTGCATTGGCCCACCGGGATCCACGGCTGGAGGAGGACATGCCATTCACAACGACTTGCTCGGGGCCACTGGCGGCAGGTACGACAACACCACCAGGACACATGCAGAAAGAGTAAACCCCTCGGTTTTTGACTTGGTTCACCATGCTGTATTCTGCAGGGGGTAGAAAATCACCCCTGCCTTTCGGACTGTGGTACTGAATTTGGTCGATAAGTTCTTGCGGATGTTCTAAGCGGACACCCATAGCCAGTGATTTAGCTTCCTGTCGTATGCCTTTCCGTTGGAGCAACCGATAAACATCCCTGGCTGAATGCCCGGTAGCAAGTATGACAGGACCCTGTAACTCACGACCGTCGGCCGTTACAATGCCACGAACGACTCCTTTTTGAAGCAGCAGGTCGTCCATTCGGGTTTCAAAATGTACTTCTCCACCACTTTTCAAAATCTGATTCCGCATGTTTTCAATGACGGCTGGCAATTTGTCGGTGCCAATGTGCGGATGTGCGTCGGCCAAGATGGACGAACTTGCTCCGAACTGGCAGAAGACTTGAAGGACTTTGTCTACATTGCCCCGCTTTTTGCTGCGAGTATATAATTTTCCGTCCGAAAAAGCCCCGGCACCTCCTTCGCCGAAACTGTAATTTGACTCTGGATCTACCGCGTGCTCTCTGGAAATGCGCGCCAGATCCTTCTTACGGTCGTGAACGTTCTTGCCGCGTTCGACCACAATCGGTTTGATGCCCAATTCGATAAGCCTTAGTGCGGCAAACAATCCACCGGGACCTGCTCCGACAACCACGGCAGTCTTTGAAGAACCCGAAACATCGGGATAATGTATCTCAGGAAAAAGCGTTTCTTCCGGATCCTCGTTCAAATAAACCCGAACCCGAACATTCATATAAACGGTCCGTTGACGGGCGTCGATGGAACGTTTCACAATCCGCAATCCACGAAATTCCGCAGGATCAACCCCTTTGTCGCGCACCAATACTCTTAAGATGCTTTGCTCGCGAGCTGCCTGCTCTGGCAGAATACGAAGGTCGAATTCCTGAATCATGCGAACAGTATTTTAAAGGCTTCTTCCACCTTGGTCACCTGAAATATTTCCATTTTAAAGCGCTTAAGGTCGAGGGATGAATTGCTTAATTTAGGTATGATGATTTTGCTGAAGCCTAACTTCTGGGCCTCCAGTATGCGTTGTTCAAGTCGGTTCACAGGACGTATTTCGCCCGAAAGCCCGACTTCGCCAGCCAGGCAAAACCCTTTGTCCATGGCGATGTCCAGGCTGGAGGAAAGGATGCTGCAGAGTACCGCCAAATCGATGGCCGGGTCATTCACTTTGATGCCCCCGGCTATGTTCAGGAAAACATCTTTCTGAACCAATTTAAAACCGGCACGTTTTTCGAGGACGGCCAACAACATATTCAATCGGCGAAGGTCGAATCCTGTAGCCGATCGCTGTGGCGTACCGTACGCTGCAGTGCTCACCAACGCCTGCACCTCGATCAGGAAAGGCCGAATGCCTTCGATAGTGGCAGCTATGGAAACCCCGCTTAGACCCGTATGGTTTTGCGATAAAAGCATTTCTGACGGGTTAAGCACCTCACGCAGACCATCTTGCAACATTTCGTAAATGCCTATTTCTGAAGTACTTCCGAAACGATTTTTGATGGAGCGCAAAATGCGATAGAGGTATTGCTGATCGCCTTCGAAAAGCAACACCGTGTCCACGATGTGCTCCAACACCTTGGGGCCTGCAATGCTGCCCTCCTTATTGATGTGTCCGATCAGGATGACCGGTGTGCCGCTTTCCTTGGCGTATCGAAGTAAAGCCGCCGCCGTTTCCCGCACCTGCGTGACGCTGCCAGGGGAGGATTCAGCCATTTCGGTCGAAACCGTCTGAATGGAGTCCACGATAAGCAGGTCGGGCTTGATGTTGGAAAGGTGTACAAAGATTTCTTCTAAGGAGGTTTCGCTCACGAACCAAGCTTGCTCGTTGCTGCCCGGGATGCGTTCAGCCCGCATTTTTAATTGCCCGACACTTTCTTCGCCCGAAACGTACAATACTTTTTGGTTGGGAATCTGCAGAACGGTTTGCAGCACCAGAGTCGATTTGCCGATGCCTGGTTCGCCACCGATCAGTATCAGGGAACCCGGAACGATGCCACCACCCAGTACGCGGTCCAACTCTCCGCCGCCTGTGGTGATGCGTGGCAATTCAGAAAGTTCGACTTCCGAAAGCAATACCGGTTTTGACTTGGGTGCATGAAATCCTGATGCCGAGGGCTTTTTGGCTGCTGGATCTGTTCGGATGATTTCTTCGTTATACGTGTTCCACTCCCCGCAAACAGGGCATTTACCAACCCATTTGGGCGAATCGGTTCCGCAATTGTTGCAGACGTAGAGGCTTTTGACTTTGGCCATTGATAAGGTGTCTTTTGCACCAAAGGTACAAAAAAAGTCGCCTCAATGATGAGACGACTCTTTCCTATGTTGCGGAGACCGGACTCGAACCGATGACCTTTGGGTTATGAGCCCAACGAGCTACCACTGCTCCACTCCGCGATTTGTTTGTGGGTGCAAAAGTACTGCAAAATACTGAAACCGCAAGTCTTTTTGAAAAATTATCCGAAAAATAACAGTAACGACTTGTGCAAAAGGTTTTTTTAGTACATTTGCACAGTCTTAATCGATTTGTGCAAAAACGCATAATAATGTCAAAAACAAAAGGTATGTTGGTAGAAGTCGCCAGACAACTTTTCGCTCAGAAAGGTGTCGTGGAAACAACTATGAACGATATTGCGACTGCATCCGGAAAAGGACGCCGTACGCTCTATACCTACTTCCGCAGTAAGGAAGAAATTTACAAAGCATGCATCGATAGCGAATTGAGTATTGTGACCACCGCGTTGCAGACTGTCATGAAGCAGGAACTCGAACCCCGCGAAAAGCTAGAAGCTTACATTCGCGCTCATTTTGAGGTCTTTAAAAATATTGTGATCCGTAATGGAAACTTACACGGCATTTTCTTTCTCGATATACTCGAAGTGGAAAAGGTTCGCGATAAACTTAATAAAAGAGAGACCGTGATGCTTACCCAAATACTGGAAGATGGCGTCGAAAAAGGCATTTTCATCATATCGGATATCAAGCGCTTCGCCCAAATATTGCTTTTCGCCATCAAAGGGCTGGAAGTACCTTACACACGTGAAAACATCAGAGGTAGCAAAGAACGAAACCAACAGATTTTCGATTTCTTGTTCTACGGCTTGATGGGAAACGAAAAAATATAAGATGAGGCCAGACTACGGTTGCTCATCTTTTTTTATATAACAATCAAACAGATTACCTCATGAAATTACTCGAAGGAAAAACCGCCATCGTGACCGGAGCCGCCCGCGGCATCGGCAAAGCCATTGCCCTCCGTTTTGCACAAGAAGGAGCCAACGTGGCCTTTACCGACTTGGCCATCGATGACAATGCCAAAGCTACTGAAGCAGAAATCGCAGCCCTGGGTGTGAAGGTGAAAGCCTACGCTTCCAACGCCGCCAACTTTGACGACACCCACAGCGTAGTGGAAAACATCGTCAAGGACTTTGGTCGCATCGACATTTTGGTGAACAACGCAGGCATTACCCGCGACGGCCTCATGATGCGTATGTCCGAACAACAATGGGACATGGTCATCAATGTAAACTTGAAATCTGCCTTCAACTTCGTTCATGCCGTCACTCCGGTCATGATGAAACAGAAATCGGGCAGCATCATCAACATGAGCTCTGTGGTCGGTGTCTCCGGCAACGCAGGTCAATCCAATTATTCCGCTTCCAAAGCCGGTATGATCGGTCTGGCTAAATCTATTTCGGCTGAACTCGGTAGCCGCGGCATCCGTGCCAACGCCATCGCTCCAGGTTTCATCATCACCGAAATGACCGCTCAGTTGCCCGAAGAAGTCCGCAAGGAATGGGCAGAAAAAATTCCCTTGAAGCGTGGCGGTACGCCCGAAGACGTAGCCAATGTCTGCGTATTTTTGGGTTCTGAACTCTCATCCTACGTCAGCGGACAGGTTATCAACGTCTGCGGTGGTATGAACCGATAAGAATGACCGTACTTTACGAAGACAACCACTTACTCATCGTCAATAAAGCTTGCGGCGAAATTGTTCAAGTGGACAAGACGGGTGATCTCTCGCTCGAGGAATCACTTAAATTGTGGTTGAAGGATAAATACAACAAACCGGGTAACGTCTTTTTAGGCGTTACCCACCGTTTGGATCGCCCGGTGACGGGTATCGTCATTTTTGCCAAGACAAGCAAGGCCCTGCCTCGTTTGAATGAAATGTTTCAGAAGGGAGAAATCCACAAGACCTATTGGGCACTCGTTAAGAGCCCACCCAAGTTGATGGAAGGTGTTTTGGAACATTACTTGGTCCGGAACGAAAAGCAAAACAAAAGTTACGCCTACGATGCAGAAAAGCCTGATTCTAAAAAGGCTATTCTTCATTACAAAGTCATTGGCAAGTCGGATACCTATTATTTATTGGAAATAGACTTGAAAACGGGACGTCATCATCAAATTCGTTGCCAATTGGCCAAGATGGGATGCCCCATCAAAGGAGACTTGAAATATGGTTTCGACCGTTCCAACAAGGATGGAGGCATATCGCTGCATGCCAGGCACATCGAATTTGTACACCCGGTCAGCAAAGTTCACCTGGAAATTACGGCACCACTTCCCACTCAGGATCCAATTTGGCAGTATTTTGAAAAGTAGACGCCATCTGAAAATATTTTCAAAATAAAATTTGTTTGATATAAAACTTTTGTATCTTTGCATCATCAAACTACGAAGACAATGGACGATATTTGCATCATCAAGGAAGTATATAAACTGCTCTACCAGTTTGAAAAAGATTTTTTCGAAAAGCATGAGATGACCATCAACGATGCGATGGTGATTTGTTGCCTCAAAAACGGTGAAGAAAAATCGGCCGGTGACATCTGCGATTTCGTAGGTCTATCCAATTCAAGAGTATCCAAAGTGTTGTGTACTGTCGAAGAGCTGGGCTACATTCAGCGTCGACTCGGATCGAAAGACAAACGTCAGATGTTTTTCTCATTGACGGAAAAGGGCAAGTTCAAAGTTGAAACTATGAAAGGCCAATCCCTTCATTTTGCCGAATTCCTTCAGCAGATTTCTAAACAGTGTACGCAGTAAAAGTCTGCAACACTTTTTTTTATCTAAAAGATGTTTAGTGAGAAATAATTCCAAATGAAAGTAAACAAAGATAAAATGATATGAAAAAAACATTTATTGCCTTTATGGTCCTGATGACCGCGCTGACCGGCTGCAAAGCAAAGGCTGGCGAATCATCCGTTTCCACCGAGAACAAAACAGAACAAACAACTTCAAACAATAAACAAATGGGAGCAATTCATTTAACAAAAGCAGCCTTCATGGAAAAGGTTGCAAACTTCGAAGCCAATCCGAAAGAATGGAAATACCTGGGTGACAAACCCTGCATCATTGACTTTTATGCCGATTGGTGTGGACCATGCAAAGCCGTGGCACCTATTTTGGAAGAACTGGCAAAGACCTACGATGGTCAGATTTATGTGTACAAAATCAACACGGACCAAGAACAAGAACTGGCCGGTGCCTTTAGTATCCGCAGCATTCCCAGCTTACTTTTCGTTCCGATGGAAGGCAAACCTCAGATGAGCGTTGGTGCATTGCCTAAAGCACAAATGGTGGAAGCTATCGACAATATATTACTAGGCAAAAAGAAATAATATTCCACTCCATTTTTACTTAAAAAGGCCCCCTTGAGTAATCAAGGAGGCCTTTTTCATTCGGTTTTCGCTTTGGCGATTTCTACTGCGTATACCGACTCGAAACCTTCAAAGTTGGCTCTGAAAATGATCCATTTGCAATCGGGCGAGAAATGTACATTGGGCTCCAGCTTGTATTGGTGGTACTTCATGTTGACAAGACGTTCGTAGTTGAAATGATCACCTGCAGGGATGAATAGGTTGATCCATTTGCCATCCGGAGCTTTGGCCACTGCCGCAGAATCGCCTCCATCGCCTGCAAACAATTTTTGGTCGGGTGATTGGGTGTAATGCACGCTCCATTGGTTCCGCTCGTGACTGTATTTGATTTCCTCACCCGTCGCAACGTTGGTGCCACCCACGGCAAATGTGCTGCCACGTGGTTGCTGAAGGTCGTACCAAAGGATTTTACCGTCGGGGCTGAACCATTCGTGACCAGCAATTTCCATGTCCATCGTCCGCTTGTGCATCAACTTTACTTGCTTAGTATTCAAGTCGATGGTCCAAATACGATCCACCTTGTGCCATGGACCCTCGTGACAAAACATAAGCAAATTGGGGTCGGTAGGCGAGAACTGCACATGGTTCAACCAAGCTGAATCCGTGTACAACTTGGTCATCTCCTTGGTTTTTAGATTGATGGTAAATAAGGTGCGTGGCAGCTTCGCCTCATAGATTTTACTAAAGTAATCGCTCTTTGCGGGATTAGCCTTCAGGATTGCTTTTTCTGCATCGGTGGAATGCGCTCCAGCCAACAGTGTTTCGTCAGCGTTCAGCGTACTAATGCTTCCTTTGAAGTCGGCAGGGAAGACATACAACAATTCCTGCTTTCGTGTGTCGATGTTGATTGTAAAGACGGAATCCTGAACCTGATAGTAAACATTATGGTTGGTCTTACCCACGATTTCGCCGTTCTTGCGGAGGCTTTTTTCGGTGAGTTGCGTTATTTTCAGATCGTTGAGGTCAACGGTGAACAATTGACTTCCTGCGCCATCACTTTGGTATTTGTCGTTGCCGTAAAACACCATTCGCATGCCGTTTGGACCATTGACGAAGGGATTATTGTGAAAGTAGAAGCTCGCGCTGTTACCATCGCGTTGCGTCAACCGAATAACTTTGTGGTTGGTATCCTTGTCTATCCATGCCATAGGCATTTTTTGCCCGCCAGTCGGCATGATGGGGAGGGCATTTTTGCCCACCAGCATGTATAAGTAGATTTCCAAATTGCTGTAACCATTGCTGTCCATCAGCTGTGCATCCTTCGAATCGGAAGCATTCAACCCATGCGCATTTTCCCAGTTGTCCGAAATGCCGTCTTTATCCGTGTCTTTATAGGCCTTTATCTTTTTGTAATTCTGTTGGCCACCCACTTCTGCTTCATCCTTGATGACCAGACCTGTTTTGCCCAATGAAGCCACATAACCGATAAGTCTGTTGTCAATGGCATCTCGTTGCAGGGAAGCGCCAGCTTCTTTCATCACCGTTTCGTAGGCATCTGCTGCCGACTGAATGCTGAGCAAAGACATGCTGCTGTTGTTTGGCATGGGCTCCATCGTTGCCTTTACTCCGATGAAATCGTCCGTCGTCACTTCGCGACCGTCCAAGACGCCATTTTTGTTTAAATCAACCTTATTTCCCTGATGAAACACATGGTCGGTTTCTGTAAACATTCCGATGAAATCATTGCCTGAATTCGGCCCACCAATAAAATAATTGCCGATGATGTCCTGATGGTGAAGTGCTGCCGAATGACCGCCCACCAGTCCATTGCTTCCCCAGTTGTAGATGACATTGTTCACGATTTCAATCTCAGCCTTTGCCTTGGGATTACGGCTTTGGTTATCCACCCAGAGACAATGGTGAATGGTGAGATTCACCGGGTTTTCCAATAAAGCACCGAACATCTGTGGATTGATGCCTTCGCCCATCAGGCAGTATTGAAGGGTGATGTCCTTGCTGTCCTTGATGTGTAGGTCATCCCAACGACCCCACTCGATGGAGCAATGGTCAAAGATGATGTCCGTGGCGTTGTCGGCAATGACCGTGCAAGTGCCGCGACTCATGTTGACGCTACCGCGGAATCGAACGTAACGGACTATCACGTCGTTGGATCCACTGAAGGTTACTGCATCTCCATAGATGGTGATGCCTTCGCCTGGGGCGGTTTGTCCGGCTATGGTGATGAAAGGAGCCACAGTGATGCGGTTTTTAATGCGGATCACTCCATTGACATCGAAAACGACCGTCCGATACGGCTTGCTCACTGCATCACGAAAAGTGCCAGGCCCCGAATCATTCAAGGTGGTTACATGATAAACAGATCCGGTTCTGCCACCAATGGCATATTTTCCGAAACCATCTGCACCAGGAAAAGCGAGTTGTTTGGCGGAAAAGGAATACATACTCAAAAGGAGCGAAACAAATATAAGGACGTGTTTCATGGTGTGCAATATCGATTAGTACACTCAAAGTTAAACCGTTTTGACCAGACCTGTACATCAACGTTTAACAGTAGTACCTAAAAACGGCAATTATTCCACCGTTTGCGGTTGTGCGTAACAATCAGTAACTTTGCACATCAATAAGAAAGCTATGGTTTCTTCGATGTCTGAAAAGAAATTCTATCCTTGGCTGGTGGTCGGTTTGTTGTGGTTTGTCGCCCTGCTGAACTACTTGGACAGGCAGATGCTTTCCGCCATGAAACCATCCATGATGCTGGATATTAAAGAATTGGCCACGGCTGAAAACTTTGGTCGGCTCATGGCGGTTTTTTTATGGATTTACGCGCTGATGAGTCCGCTTTCGGGCATCATAGCCGACAGGCTAAATCGCAAATGGCTCATAGTCGGAAGTCTTTTCGTTTGGTCGGGCGTCACCTTGAGCATGGGATTTGCCACCACCTTCAACCAAATCTATGTGCTTCGCACCATCATGGGCATCAGTGAAGCTTTTTATATCCCAGCAGGTTTGTCTCTTATCGCAGATTATCACCAAGGCAAGACCCGTTCGTTCGCCATCGATCCTACCGTGAAGACCTCCATGGGCATGGAGCTGAATCGAACCTTTAAAGGCTTGGGAATGCTTTTGGGTAACGTCGCCTTTTGGGTGCTGCTCTTTTATTTCTCGGAACCGAGTCTACCCGGATGGGCGGCCAAAAACTGGTTCCCAACGCTGCTTTCCGACGCTTTACACATGGATATGGCACAGGCTGGCCCCATTGCTACAATCACCATCGCTATGGCCTCCTTTGTAGGTATATTATTAGGTGGCTGGTTGTCAGACCGTTGGGTGATGCGGAATCTGAAAGGCCGCATTTACATGGGAGTCATTGGTCTATCATTGACCCTGCCTGCACTTTGGTTGCTTGGCAGCGATGTTGGAATGACCGCAATCTTGGTTGGGGGCTTGCTCTTCGGCTTGGGATTCGGTATCTTTGAGGTCAATAACATGCCCATTCTATGTCAGTTTGTTTCAGCACGTTACCGGGCAACAGCCTACGGTCTGATGAATCTGGCAGGCATTTCAGCAGGTGCCGTCATTACGGAATTCCTGGGGAGATCGGCCGACAATGGGAACATGAGAGAGGTATAGTTTTTATTTAAATTCGTTTTTATGAAAAAGAAAGTTATAGTTGTTGGCGGTGGTTTTGCCGGCTTGCAAATGGTCAGGGCTCTGGATGAGAAGCTTTTCGATATACTGCTTTTGGACAAACTCAACCACCATCAGTTTCAACCCTTGTTTTATCAGGTTGCTACGTCACAGATTGAACCTGCCAGCATTTCATTTCCCTTGAGAAATATTTTCAGGGATAAGAAAAATGTGCAGGTCAGGATGGCTGAAGTGACAGCAATCGATCGGGTTAATAAAACGGTTTCGACTGATATCGGTGATTTTGAATACGATTATTTGGTCATTGCCATTGGTTGCAGAACCAATTTTTTTGGTAATGTGAACATACGAAACAATGCGTTTTCGCTTAAAACCACCTATGATGCCATTACGTTGCGCAACCATGTGCTCAAAAACTTTGAAGCAGCTATTTCGGCCAAGGAAGAAGACAAGCAATGTTACCTAAATTTGGTCATTGTCGGCGGCGGGCCAACTGGTGTGGAATTGGCAGGTGCTTTTGCTGAAATTAAGAAACATATTTTGCCTAAAGATTACCACGGTATAGACTTCTCCAAATTCAGGATCATTCTTGTGGAGGGTTCGCCCAATACTTTGAATAACATGAGTGAGAAGACAAAGGTCACTTCCGCCAAATATCTTCGAAGAATGGGTGTCGAACTCAAGATGGGGACCATTGTAAAAGATTACGATGGCAAAGTCCTCACCTTGAACAGTGGTGAGCAGCTCATGACACGAACGGTCATTTGGGCAGCCGGTGTGCGCGGTCGTCTGATGGAAGGCATTCTTCCGGAGGAAGTCGCTCCTCACGGTAAACGCTTGTTGGTGAATCGAATCAATCAACTGGAAGATGCCCCTGATATTTTTGCATTGGGTGATATTGCCTGTATGGTCACGCCAAAATACCCGCGTGGACATCCACAATTGGCCAATGTCGCTATCAATCAAGCGAAGTTGCTGGCAAAGAATATGAAAAAAATAGAAATGGGTAGACCGACCAAAGAATTTGAATACCACGATTTGGGATCCATGGCAACGGTTGGTACCAATAAGGCATTGGTGGATTTTCCCGGTCTGCATTTCCGTGGATTTTTAGCTTGGCTCATCTGGATGTTCTTGCACTTGATGTTAATTTTGAGCGTTCGCAACAAGTTGATCATCTTTATTAACTGGGCATGGGCTTATATTACCAAAGATACTTCGCTGAGACTCATCCTTACTCGTCCGGACGACCGTCAAGCGTAATTTTTCAACCACGAAAATAAATAAGGCCACCCTCACGGGCGGCCTTATTTGAAGTTAACCTAATCGATTTTCAGAATGGGGTCCTGAATGGGGCAGGCCCAAACTGAGTATAGCATCTGATTCCCATTATATATGTATTAGTCGAAAGTGGTATATGCCGTTTCTCCGTGTTGACTTTCGTCCAGACCGATGGACTCTTCGCTCACCGTAGCACGGATTCCGATGGTCTTTTCAACAAGCTTGAACAAAAGGAAGGTTCCAATTCCGGAATACACTAAGGTTGAAAGTACGGCAATGCACTGTACTCCAAGTTGATGCCAGTTTCCAAAAGCTGCACCGCTGTAAGCCGCTTGGACGGCAGGGGTGGCAAGGACACCAGTCAAGATAGCGCCGATGATACCGCCGATACCATGTACACCAAAAGCGTCCAATGAGTCGTCGTATCCGAGTTTCGGTTTCACCCAAGCAACCATGAAGAAGCAGATGAGCGATACGACCAAACCTATTATCAAGGCACCAGTTACGTCCACAAAGCCTGCGGCAGGAGTGATGGCGACTAAACCAGCTACAGCACCCGTGCATACGCCGACAACCGTCGGTTTCTTTCCATGGATCCAGTCCAGAAGTGCCCAAACCAATGCTGCAGTTGCTGCAGCGATGTGTGTGACCAGGAAGGCGTTGCCAGCTAACCCGTCAGCTGCAAGACCGCTACCTGCATTGAAACCGAACCAACCGAACCAAAGTAATGAAGCACCTATGAATACGTGGGGAATGTTGTGAGGAGGTATGGCGTGTCCTTGATAATCGTGGCGTTTTCCTAACAGGAGAGCCATGACGATGGCTGCAATACCGGCGTTGATGTGTACGACCGTACCACCTGCAAAGTCCAGTGCACCCAATTTGTACAACCAACCGTCTGCCGACCAAACCCAGTGTGCAATCGGATTGTAGATGATAATGGCCCAAAGTACGCTGAACACTAGGAATCCTTTGAATTTGATGCGTTCAGCAAAAGCACCCAGTATCAATCCCGGGGTGATAACTGCAAACATACATTGGAACATGATAAATACAAAGTGAGGGATGGTACCTATTGTACCTCCATCTGCAGTTGCCTGTGAGTGCGAAATGAAGTATGGACTCAAATCACCCATGTGGATGCCTTTCAGAAATGCCCAGTCAAAACCACCGATATAGGGGGCGAGGGCACCTTTAATGCTGCCGAATGATAGACTGTAGCCTACCATGACCCATTCAATACTGATGACAGCCATCAGTATCATGCATTGCATCAAAACATTCAATACGTTTTTACGGCGGACCAAACCTCCATAAAACAAGGCGAGGCCGGGTATGGTCATTAGAAGTACAAGGGCGCACGCCATAATCATCCAAGCAGTGTCGCCTGCATCCGCGACGGGTACGATAGCTGCTGGAGCAGCAGTTTGTGCTGTGGCGGCGAGGGAGAATAAACCCAAGGCCATCAGTGATAATGCTATTTTTTTCATTGTTACAATCTTTTTTGGGATTTAATTACTTGTCGTCTTTGTTGTAAAGGGCTTCCGGGCCTTTTTCGCCGTTGCGGATGCGATACGTTTCGTCAATGTCTGAAACGAAAATCTTTCCATCACCTTGCTCGCCCGTGCGTGCTGATAACATCAGAGCGTTTACGGTTTTTTCAAGGTTGATGTCACGGACCACGATGGAAATCATGCGGCGTTGAATGTAATTGGACTGGAAAATTTGTCCCCTGACGACCTGGTCTTCGGTTGATTTGCCAAGACCGGTGATGTCCCAATAAGAAAACCAATCGATGTCAACATCGTACAATGCTTTCTTGACATCTTCAAATTTGGACTTGCGAATGATAGCTTCAATCTTCTTCATAAATGTTTTTATTGTGAAACTACATAATTGTAGCTTTTGATTGTGCAAAGGTATAATAAAAATCCAAAAAGCAAAGCATAATGATATGTAAATACAAAATAGTGTTGACAAATGATATTATAATATAGTATATAGTGTCATAATGATTATGTTATGGGCTTCGTTGCTGTTGAATAGAAATTTTTTCCTACATAAATGTATGATTATGATGCTTTTGAGGGTGTAGTGTTAATGTATACTAATGTCACGAAATATCTTAATATACTATCAAAAAGAAAGCATAAAATACAAGACGATGACATATAATCATGATAAATGAAAAAAAACTATCAAAATGTTTTGCAGTTTCAAATAAAGTCTGTATGTTTGCATCGTGAAAAAAGATGAATAGATTTACAACTAAAAAAAAAGGTTATGAAAAATTTGGTAAAAAAGATTGCGATGGGTTTCGTTTTAGTAGCGTTAGGATCCTCTTTATCTGTTGCATCAGCTCAGGGTACCTTCAGTACTGGAGCAGACATTGTAAGTTCGTATGTTTGGCGTGGTGTGCCTCAAGATCGTGCAGTTGTTGGTAATCCTTCATTGGGCAGCCCGAATATTCAGCCTTATGTTTCTTACGGCATTGGTGGATTTACTGCTGGTGCTTGGGCATCAACAAGTTTTTTAGGTAATGTGAAAGAAGTCGATTTGTACGCCACTTACGCATTCTCAAGCGCTTTGTCATTAACGCTGACAGATTACAACTGGAACTTTGCCGGGAATTATTTCAATTATGGTTCGGGAACTGATCACGTTTTTGAAGCAACACTTGCTGGAACAGTTGGTTCGTTCAGTGGATCATTGAACACGATGTTAGGAGGTGCAGATAAACTAACTAGTGGCAAAAATGCCCATTCTTCCTATGCTGAAGTGGGCTATCAGATTTGCCCGGAAGCCAAATGCTTTGTTGGTGCAGCACTCAATGAAAGCCCAGGCGTTTATTACACTTCTGGATTTGGTGTGACGAATGTTGGCCTCAAAGTCACCAAATCCATTGCAATCACGGATAAATTCAGTTTGCCACTTTATGGTATCCTTGGTCTGAATCCGGATGCTAAAAGCGCATTCTTCGTCGCAGGTATTACATTATAGGTTATTGATTTAAAATCAAGGTATTAATTACTAAAATTAAAGTTATGAGAAGTACAATGGAACTTCCCACCAGGGGACGCTATTTCTCGAAAATTGTCGAGAGTATGTCAAAACCAAAGGATTGGAAATTTTTCGCCACATTCTTTGCAGGAAAAATGATCGGAGTGGGCGTAGCAATTGTGGCTATGGTCTTCATTTCAAGTTTGATCTCAGGTACAACCGCTTCGGCCGCAGATACGTATACGGCGCATGAAACCACCATATTCAATGCCATCAATACCATTTGGGTGCTGGTAGCTGCCGCCTTGGTATTCGGTATGCAGGCTGGGTTCGTTATGTTGGAAGCTGGTTTCGCCAGAAAGCGTGAAACCGTGAACATCTTGGTAGAATGTGTTCTTGACACAGCCATTTGTGGTGTCTCCTTCTACGCCATCGGTTATGCCTTCATGTTTGGAGCTGGGAATGGGTTCATTGGGAATGAATATTACTTCCTGCAAGGTGCACCGGCAACATACGGTTCTACAGGTGTAGCCTTGTTGGCGCATTGGATTTTCCAATTTGCATTTGCCGACACTGCTTCGACAATTACTTCTGGTGCTATGATCGGACGCACGAGCTTCCGTGGTGACATCATCTACAGCATCTTCGTTACAGCACTTATTTATCCGATCATTGGTCACTGGGCTTGGGGTCCTGACGGTTTCCTTGCTTTGATGGGTACTCCGGGTCATTTCTTGCCTTCATTGGGACAACCTTTCCGCGATTTCGCCGGTTCAACCGTTGTTCACACCATTGGTGGTATGGTTTCTTTGGCTGGTGCTATTGTTTTAGGCCCGCGTATTGGTCGCAAGTTCTTACGAGACGATAAAGTTAAAGGTGGTTTGCCCGCTGCGCACAGTTTGCCATTGGCTACCATAGGAGCATTCCTGCTTTGGTTCGGTTGGTACGGCTTCAACCCGGGTAGCACGCTTTCAGGCATGGATTTTATTGGTATTGGCCGCGTTGCCGCTAACACGACTATTGCCGCTTGTACCGGTTCTTTGGCTGCTCTACTTTGCGCTTTATGGGTTGGCCCGTTCAAAGGTAAATTTGATACTGGTTTTGCATTGAATGGTATGTTGGCTGGTTTGGTTGCCATCACCGCCCCTTGTTATTGGGTTTCTCCCCTGGGTTCTGCTATCATTGGCGTAGTTGCTGGTGTGATCGTCTTCGGTGGTGTTTATTTACTCGAATGGCTAAGAATCGATGATCCCGTGGGTGCAGTTCCCGTACACGGCTTGAACGGTATTTGGGGTACGTTGTCACTTGGCTTGTTTGCCAGTGGTCAATACGGTTTCACAGGCCCAATGGGTCCGGACAACTCTGCTCCTGTAACCGGTTTATTCTACGGCGGAGGCTGGGATGTCTTTACTGCTCAGGCAATTGGTAGTGGTGTTATTACGGTGACCACGTTTGTGGTAGCTTTGATCGTCATGTGGGGTGTCAGCAAATTGCCCTATCCTTATAAACTTCGTGTTGAACCCGAAGGTGAAACCGGTCCTGGTGGACTTGATGTATTCGAACACGGTGCAGAAGCTTACAACTAATAGTGTATATTTGTAACATCCATTATTTTTAATCAAAAAATAGTATGAAAAAAATTGAAGCAATTATTAGGCGCTCAAAGTTTGAAGAAGTTAAAGCGGCCTTGCACGAAATTGATATTGATTTCTTCACGTATTCCGAAACGTTCGGAGTAGGCAATGAAAAAAAGAGAAAAGAGGTCATGAGAGGTTCATCCGACACTGAATTCATTTCCCGATTAACCTTGTCCATCGTGGTTCGTGACATCAACGTTGACAAAACGATCAAATGTATATTGGACACCGCCTACACTGGCGTAGTGGGAGATGGAAAGATTTTTGTCATTCCCGTTGAGGATTCCTATCGCATACGTACAAAAGAGCGCGGAGACGAGTCCTTGTATATCAAATAGAAATAGAATTTCTACATGGAAAGGGTGTTTGCATATTATGCGGACACCCTTTTTCATATTAAAAAATCACGTACCTTTACGCTATAATTTAGTCCTGTGGAAAAAGAAAAAACCGATATTCTGGCTCAATTCTTTACAGAATGGTGTGGCCAAAGCCCTCAGAAAATAGAGTTCTTACCACCAAGTGGATCGTATAGAAGCTATTGCCGTATGCAGGCTGAAGGTTTTTCTGCCCTTGGTGCCTGGAATGCCGATGCAAAGGAAAATGACGCATTTCTTTCATTCTCAAATAGTTTCATTGATCAAGGTTTGCCAGTTCCAATCATTTACGGCATCAATGAGGCGCAGGGTGTCTATCTGCTCGAGGATCTCGGCACCGAAACACTTTTCGATTGTGTCAAAGAACGCCCTTTTGATACGAACCTCAAGGCACTTTACCGTAAAAGTCTGAAGGGGCTAGTAGACCTACAGCTCAAGGGTAAGGATTGCATCGATTATACCAAATGTTATCCCCGTGCAGCGTTCGATCGTGACTCCATGATGTGGGACCTGAATTATTTCAAATATTATTTTCTGAAACTGGTACGCATTCCATTCGATGAACAGGCGTTGGAAGACGATTTCCGCAACTTTACAGACTATTTGCTTCAGGAACGCAGCGATTATTTTCTTTTCCGTGACTTCCAGTCGGCAAATATAATGATCAAGGAGGGGAAACCCTACTTCATCGACTATCAGGGTGGTCGTCGCGGTGCCCTGCAATATGACCCGGCCAGCTTGCTATATGATGCCAAGGCTAAGGTGCCAAAAGATGACCGTCAGGAATTGATTGCTTATTACATCGATGAACTCGAAAAACAAATCCCAGTGGATCGCGGCCAATTCATGGGCTACTATCAAGGCTACGTACTCATTAGACTGATGCAAGCCATGGGTGCCTTTGGTTTCCGCGGTGTCGTTGAAAAAAAACCGGGCTTTATGGAAAGCATTCCCCCGGCATTGGTCATGTTCCAAGACATGCTCGATGAATGGAATCTGCCTTTGGAGGTGCCTGAGCTCAAAGCCTGCTTCCAACGCATGATCGATTCCGCTTATTTAAGACATTTACTCGAAACGCATTTATGAAAGGCGTGATTTTTGCCGCAGGGCTCGGCACTCGACTGTATCCATTCACCAAGGACAAACCCAAGGCTTTAGTGGAAGTACGAGGTAGGGCAATGTTGGGGCATACGCTTGATAAATTCAGGGCCGCCGGTATTTTGGACGTCATTATCAATGTTCATGCGTTTGCTTCTAATGTGGAGCTATATATAAAGGAGTACGCATCGGCATTTCCTGAAATGAATCTTCAAGTTTCGGACGAACGCGACCTTTTGCTGGAAACTGGTGGGGGCCTTAAGAAAATGCAAGGCTTTTTGGACGAACCCTTTATCGTCCACAACGTCGATGTGCTTTCGACCATCGATTTAACTTGCCTAGAGGGATCATCACTTGCTACACTTGCCGTCCGCCGATGCGAAAGCGACCGTTATTTCCTCTTTAACGAAGCTGGTTTGCTTTGTGGCTGGGAAAATGTCCGAACGGGTGAGCAAAAGATTTCGCGGCCGCTCGAAAAGAATCTACAACGTTTCGGGTTCACCGGTATTCACCGTCTTTCGCCCTCCATTTTTCCCTTAATGACGGAAGAAGGCGTATTTTCCATCACTGACGTGTATTTACGCCTGGCTGTTGAGCATGACATTCGGATGGTCGATGTGACAGATGCTGCTTGGTTCGATATAGGCAGTCCGGAGCAATTAGCCACGGCCGAACGCGAATTCTGAGTATTTTATTTCACTCGGTGCGCCAACGTTGCTGTCGCCTGAAAGGTCGGCATCAGCAGCACTTCCGCAATCTGGACATGTGCCGGTGCCGAGGCTGCATAATAAACCGTTTCGGCCACATCGTCACCATTTAAGGGCTTGATGCCCTTGTAGAAATCGTGGGCTTTGGGTTTGTCGCCACGAAACCGGACGACGGTGAAATTGGTTTCCACCATGCCCGGTTTAATGAGCGTGACGCGTAAAGGCGTATCCACCAAGTCGATGCGTAAGCCGTCCGTCAACGATTTAACGGCCGCTTTGGAAGCGCAATACACGCTGCCATTGGCATAAGCCGCATCCCCTGCGATGGATCCTATATTAATTATGTGTCCGCTCCCGCGGGAAACCATACCCGGAACCACCAGGCGTGTCATGGCCAACAAGCCTTTGATGTTGGTATCCAACACGATGTCCCATTCGTCCAAGTTGCCCTCGAATTCTTTGTCCACGCCGATGACCAACCCTGCATTGTTCACCAAAATGTCGATGTTGGACCAAGGTTTCGGAAGCGATTCAATGGCTTCTTTCAGAACGACACGGTCGCGTACGTCGAAGGGGAGGGGTAAAACCTTGATGCCGTAGGTTTTCTCGAGTTCAGCCGCCAAGGAAGCAACTTTTTCGGGGTTTCTGCTGTTTAAAATGATGTCTGAACCCAGTGATGCGAATTTCCGAGCACAGCCTTCGCCAATGCCGCTTGTGGCGCCTGTGATGAGGACGATTTTACCTTTCATGTTGATGTCGTTGAATTGAGACTGCAATTTACTAAGGATTCTCCACAAAAGCGAGACAAGGCGATTTATACGAATAAACAGCCGAAAAGCGCTTTGAAAACCAACAAATATGAGCAAAAAACACATAAAAACTTCTACTTTGATACATTTTTAAGCAAAAAACCGCTTATTTATTGTTTGGTATTCAGAAAAAACACTATCTTTGTAGCATTAAAACCGAACAATGAATCATTCTATTCTACATAACCTATACCTGATTGGTATTCTTCTACTAGAGGAGTAGCAATGTAGTAAGATTGTGTATTCGGTTCATGAATGAAATAAATAAACTAAAAACCCTTCTTGCTACACAGCAGGAAGGGTTTTTGATTTTAAGGATACAACATTAAAATATACAGCAATGTCAGACAAAGTTTTTATTTTCGACACCACACTCCGGGATGGGGAACAAGTGCCAGGATGCCAATTGAACACCGTGGAAAAGATTCAAGTTGCCAAGGCGCTCGAGTCGCTCGGTGTGGACGTGATTGAAGCCGGCTTCCCAATTTCCAGCCCAGGCGACTTCAAATCGGTGGTCGAAATCTCCAAAGCAGTGACCTGGCCAACGATTTGCGCCTTGACCCGTTCGGTCGAAAAAGACATCGACGTGGCTGCCGAAGCGCTGAAATATGCCAAGCATGGTCGTATTCATACCGGTATCGGCACCTCCGACTACCACATCAAATACAAGTTCAATTCCACTCGCGAAGACATTTTGGAACGTGCCATCGCTTGCGTCAAATACGCCAAGAAGTACGTGGAAGATGTTGAATTCTATTGCGAAGACGCCGGTCGTACCGACAACGAATACTTAGCCCGAGTGGTCGAAGCCGTCATCAAGGCTGGTGCCACGGTCGTGAACATTCCCGATACAACCGGTTATTGCTTGCCCAATGTGTACGGCGAAAAGATCAAATTCCTGATGGAAAATGTGAAAGACGTCGACAAAGCCATCATTTCTACTCATTGCCACAACGACTTGGGTATGGCTACTGCCAACACCATGGCCGGAATCATTAACGGTGCTCGTCAAGTGGAAGTGACCATCAACGGCATCGGTGAACGTGCAGGTAATACTTCACTCGAGGAAATCGCCATGATTTTGAAGTGCCACAAAGACATCAATGTGCATTCAGACATCAACACCCAACGTATTATCAAGACGAGCCGCTTGGTTTCCAATCTGATGAACATGCCGGTTCAGCCGAACAAGGCCATCGTGGGCCGCAACGCCTTTGCTCACTCCAGCGGCATCCACCAAGACGGTGTGCTGAAGAACCGCGAAAGCTACGAGATCATGGACCCCAAGGATGTGGGCATTGACGAAAACTCCATCGTGCTGACTGCCAGAAGCGGACGTGCTGCATTGAAGCATCGCCTGCAGATTTTGGGCGTGGATATTGATGGCGACCGCTTGGTGGAAGTTTATCAGGAATTCCTTAAATTAGCAGACCGTAAGAAAGATCTCAACGACGATGACGTGTTGTTGTTGGTCGGTGCTGAGCGCAGCGAATCGAGACGCATCAAACTGGATCATTTGCAGGTAGTGACCGGCAAAGGTGTTTTACCGATGGCCAGCATTGTTTTGGACATCGCCGGCGAAAAATTCGAAGCCACTTCCTCCGGGAACGGGCCTGTGGATGCCGCCATCAAAGCATTGAAGAAAATCGTAAACCGCGAAACCATCGTTCAGGAATTCCTCATT